>Ga0315287_10000160_pt1 | contig 57272 bp, 43 predicted proteins | sample YL17G11_0_MG_FD_205037 | JGI IMG/M metagenome (GOLD analysis project Ga0315287, IMG submission 205037) | Sediment microbial communities from Yellowstone Lake, YNP, Wyoming, USA - YL17G11_0 | ecosystem: Environmental > Aquatic > Freshwater > Lake > Sediment | place: USA: Wyoming | collected...
TCCTCACCCACACCCCCTCTAAAAACACACCGGCGCCGCCGCCCCTCCCCCCCGCCCTCGGCCGCCCTCTTCGCCCGCGCGGTCGCCCCCCCCCCCCCCCCGCCCCCCTCCCCCCTCCCCTCCATCCCCCGCCCCGCCGTCTGGGCCCTGGTCGCCATCCAGGCGTTTGCCCTGGTCGGCGCGTCCGTGACGGGGACCCTGGCCCGGCGGCGGCGGCTGGAGGCGGAGTCCCTGGTGCTGAAATTGCGGGCTGTGAACGTGGCCTTGCGCGAGCGCGCCGCGGACGCGGACGCGCCGCCCGTGTGCGCGGCGGACGAGGACCGGGAATCCGCGAAAGCGTACGCGGCGGGGCTGGCGGTGGCCCGCCGGTCGGAGGATGGCGGGGAGAGCTCCTCCTCCTCCTCGGACGAGGGCGAGCCCGGGCCGCCGGCGTCCGTGCGCATCGAGGCGGCCGACGTGTCGGTCGGGGAAGCCCGCCGCCACCTGTCCCGGTGCTTGGGGGAGGCCAAGCAGGCCTTGCGCCGGGGGTGCGCCCGGGACGCCCTCGCCCTGACGGCGGAAGCGGAGGGCGTGGCCAAAGAGCTGGGCGACGCGCGCGCTGAGCGCGCGGTCGTCCGCCTCTCCGCCCGCGCCAGGCGGGCGGCGGGCGACGCCCGGGGCGGCCTGGCCGACCTGATGCGGTCCGTCGAGCTGTCGGCGGCCACGGGCGACGCGTCGGGCGACGCGGACGTGGCGGGCGCGATCGCGGACACGCACGCAGAGCTCGGCGATTTCGAGGCGGCTGCCCGGTGGTACGACACCTGCCTCGCCGCCATCGCGGCGGAGGACGGGTGGGGCAGCGGCAGTGAGGGCGCGGGCGGGGCGCTGGTGTCCAGCTGGTGGGATTGCTGATGGGTATGGGACGGGTGGGGAGCGGCGGAAGCTGAGGGGGGCGGGCGGGAGAAGGACGTTTTTTGTTGTTTGTTTTTGTTTTTTCTACACCCCGTCTGGTTTCTTCTTCACGCCCCACCGCTCCGCTCCGCCCCGCTGCCCGCCGTGTCATCGAGCCGTGTCATCGAACCTCAGCGCCGCCAGGCTGGCCGCCACACCGCCGGCCGAGGAGGTGGTGGTGGTGGAGGCCGGCGCGGCCGGCGGCGGCTTTGGCGACGCCGCCCGCGCACCAGCCGCGGCGGGTTGAGGCGGGGGGTGCGGCGCGGCCGCACTGGCCAGCCCTCCGCCGCCGCCCAGGCCCGTCTCCGCCAGCAGGCCCTCCACGTCCAGCCCGCCCGCCGCCCCCGCCGCCGCGGCCTTGGCCAGCAGCGCCTGCAACTGGGCCCGGGTGAGGCCGAGGACGGGGGCGGGGGCGGCGGTCGAGGCTCCCCCCCCCCCCACCCCCTCCTCCCTCTCTGCGGTCGGCCGCAAAAAGGGGTGGGCCAGCAGCTCCGGGATCGTGATCCGCGTCCGCGGGTTGCGGTCCAGCGTGCGGCGCAGGACGTCGCCCAGCGCCGCGTTGGACCCGGCGGGTCCGGGCACCCGCGGGAAGGCGACCGCGTGGCGGTCGTCCGTGATGGCGTGCATCTTCTGGATGAAGGGCAGGTGGGCAAAGGGCGTGCGGCCGTGGACCATCTGGTACAGGATGCAGCCCAGCGACCACACGTCGCTCGGGCGGCCGACCTTGCAGCCCGCCCGCCCGCCCGTGGGCGCGCCGCCCAGGATGGCCTCCGGACTCATGTAGTTGAGGGTGCCGACCTGGGACTCCCGGGCGATGGAGGTCGTGTCGGCGGAGATGGCCTTGGCGATGCCAAAATCGATCAGCTTGAGCGTGCCCTGGACGACCAGGAAGTTGGCGGGCTTGAGGTCCGAGTGCACGATGCGGGCGGCGTGGATGGCCGACACGGCCCGCAGCATTTGCTGCCAGTACAGGCGCACAAAGTTTTCGTCGGGCTCGGCGGCGGCGGCGGCGGCGGCGGCGGCGGCGGGGGGCGGGGTGGTGGAGGACGGGCGGGGCTCCTCCCCACCCCCTCCCGCCGCTGCCCCGCCGCCGCCCCCGCCCCGGTTTTGGCGGGCTTGCCTGGCCAGGAGGCGGGCCAGGTCGATGTCGCCGTACTCTAGGACCATCAGGATGAGCCCCTCCGCGGGGACGACCTCCGCGTCCACTAGCTGGACGATGCCGGGCTGGCCGCGCAGCCGCGTCAGCAGGCCGATCTCGTCCATAAACCCGGCGGCGGCCTCGGCGTCCCGCCCGGCCAGGCGGATGCGTTTCAGGGCGTAGATCTTGCGGGAGGGCGCCATGACCTTGAAGACCTTGGAGGACCCGCCCCGACCGACGCACTCCAGCTTGGCGTACCGAGTGCCGCGCACGACGATGGAGGCCTCATCCTCCCGCGGGCGGCGGGTGGTGGCGGTGGGCGCGGTGGTGGTGGGCGCGCCAGCAGCGGGGCGCACTCCTCCTGCGGGCGACCGGCCGCCCGGCAGGGGTGCGGGTGGTGGCGGGGCGGCCCGGCCGGGGGCAGGCGAGGAAGATGCAGCAGCAGCAGTGGGCGGCGCGGCCGCCCCGCCTTGCACGGCCGCCAGGGGTGGGCGGGCGGCCGTGGTGGCCAGGCGAGGAGCGGCCGCCGCCCCTCCAGCGCTGCTGCCCGGGGGGTCGGGGGAGCGGCGTTTCGGGGCCGCGCCAGCAACAGGCACGACCACAGCAGTGCGCAGGGTGGCGGCCGCCGCCGGCGCGGGCGACACGCCCTCCTCGCCCGCGGCCTTGCGCTTGACGGCCGCAGCGGCGGTGGTGGCCGCGGCCGTGGCGGGTGGCGGCGGTGTTGTCGCCGCAGCAGCGACCCGCCCGGCCGCCGCCGGCAGGGGCGTCCCCGCCCCTGCCGCCCCAATGCGGCGGGGCACTTTGAAGGTGGAGGGCGGGAGGATGCGAGTGGTGCCCGGGGTGGGAGCCGCCGCGCAGCCGACGGTGCCGAGCGCCGGCGGTCGGAGCGTGGCAGTCGGGGTGGGAGCGGTGGCCGCCGCCGCCGCGCCGCCCCACCGCGCGGCCGACCCGCCCGGCGTCGCCGCGACAGGAGCAGCACTGATAGCGGCTGTCGTGGACGTGACGGCGGTCGGCCCCGTCGTCGCCGTCGTGCTGACCCGGCCCATCCCAGCAGTGGCACTGGCACCAGCAGCAGTGTGGCGGGTGGCGGCCGTCGGCAGGCGGACGGTCGCGGTCTCGTCCCCGCCCGCTGCCAGCGGGGCGTCATTCCACCGCGGTACGGACGCCTCCAGGTCAGCAGGTAGCTCGACCCCACTCACAAGGCGGTCCGCTGCGTCGAGCACGGCCACGGGCTCAGCGCCCGCGGCCCGGCCCTTGGCGAGAATTGCGCCGGCCCGGCTGGCGCTGCCGCTGGTGGCCGCCTCCAGGGCCGCCCACTCGCCGTACACGTACGCACAGGTGGCGCCCGCCCGGTGAGAGCGCAGGGCTTTGAAGGCGTCCCGGCCGTCATCCTCGGCGCGGGACCTGAAAGGGGGGTAGAGGAGGAGGGTGGGGCGGCGGTGAGTCTCCTTGGAACGGCCAACTTTTTTTTTTTTGGAGCGGCCTGCGGTTGGGCTATCCCCGCGCCGCATTCTCTCTCGCCCCCTCTCCTCCCTCACCATTGTCGCCGCGCGTAGCCCAGCCAGATGCGGGCAAATGCAGCCCCGCCGCTCCCACGGGGCACCGCCCGGGTGGCGGCCTCGTACAGGCGCAGCAGGCGGGCGGCCGCGGGCCGGCCGGCCGGGTGCGGGGGCAGGGCGCCGAGGAGCGGCATGCGGCGCGCGGCCGGTGCGAGGGACGCCGCCTCCATGGCGAACGCTTCCTCATGCGCCAGGAAAGCCCACCAGGCGTCGGCCGAGGTCGGAGTGGACCGCAGCGCGGCGCCCAGCCGGCCCGCCGTCCGCAGGGCGGCCGCGACCACGGCGACCGGCGGGGCGGCGGGCCCGCTCGCGGCTGCCGCGCAAGCGGCCGCGTACGCGTCCAGGTCGGCCGTCCAGCTACAAGGTCCTGTGATATTTGTTGTTGCGGTGTGTCCCCGGGCCGCAGAGGCCGGGGTGGCGGCCATTTTGGTGTGCGAGCGTGAGGCGTCGCGCCGGCTGTGTGCGAGAAAGAAAAAATGAAAGCAGCATTGGCCCGGGGTGCTCCCGCCTCGCCAAACGCCTCTCTTCTCACCCCCCGCCTGGGCCCCGGGCCGTGCCAAAACCAGGTGCTTCTGCTACTGCTGCTGCTGCTGCTGCTGCTGCTGTTACTGCTGCTGCTGCTGCTGATCCTAATCAGTGGACTAGCGGCGTGCGCGCCAGGGCGGCAACTGTGCTTCCCGCCCTGCTTGATCCCCCTGTCCAGCACAGGCGCGGGTGAAAAAAAGGAGAAAGGGCGATCAGGCTTCTCTCATTTTTTCATTCAGTATCTCATGCCTCCCTTCTCCCGTTACCGCCTGACCGCGGAGGGCCGGGATGCGGGCCTGGAGCTGAGCACCGGTGGCCGCGTGGCCGACCCGCCGGGCTGGGATGCGGCCGTGGCGCGGGAGGTGAGAGAGAGCGGACGCGGAACGGAACATGCGAGCGGCGTTTTTCTTCTTCTTCAACCTTCTCTCTCAACCAACCTTTCCCCCCTACTCCACTCCGCCCTCCCAGGCCTCCACCCCCTCCACCTCCGCCTCCGCCCGTGGCCGCCCCTCCGCCCAGACCCCCTCCCTCGCTGCCAAGCAGGCTGCCATCACGGCCCGGGCGACGGGCCAGGCCAAGAGCATCGGCTTCTTGGCATTCATGATGTGGATGAGTGGCGGGGGCGTCCACTTGTTCTCCCTCATGATGACGGCGTCGGGGCTGTACCAGCCGCTCATGGCGATTGTCAAGTCCGGGGACGGTGAGTGTGAAGTGGGATGGGAGATGGGATGTGTGAGCGAGAGATGACGCGCGTCTCTCATCCATCTCTCTTTCTCACCGTTTTCGTAATTCTCATGTCATCTCCTCTTATCACTTCAGTCTTCCCGGAGGAGCTGTCCGAGGATGGGGCCCTGGACATTGTCACCCCGCGCATTCTGTACTGCCTGATCCAGGTGAAGCAACGAGTGTATTATGAGAGTGAGAGAGAGTGAAGGTCACAGGCGATGCCGTTGCTCCCAGCCTGCCAACGCGCGCTCTCACACTCCCCATCCTTCATCCTTCATTTCTCCTCAGCTCGCCGGCCTGGGCGCCGCCCTGTACAAGCTACACACGATGGGCTTGCTGCCCACGCACGCTGCGGACTATGCAGCCCAGTTGGCCCCTGCGCGCGCGGCAGAGTTTGTGGGCGGCGGGAGCGGGGTGCTGGGCGGGGCATGAAGGAAAGGTCACTATTCTCATCTCTACAACAACCCCGCCGCCCGCCGCAGGTCCAGCACGGTCAGCCGGGGCAACGGCGTGGATCGGCGGCCCAGGGCATCCGTGCCGACGGCTCCGCCTCCTCCAAACTCGCCGCCCACCGCGACCGCGCCGACCCGCACAAACGGCCAGCCCCGCACTCGGGCCGCCCGCTCCTCCTCCGCCCCGTCACCGACCACGCAAAAGGTCGCACCCTGGCCACCCCACTCGTCAGCCAGCCTCTGGAACACCGCCTCCTTCCCGCCCGCCGCCCCCCTCGACGACAGGACGCACGTCGGCGTGAAGAAGGAGGCCAACCCAAACAGGCTGAGCTTGGCGAGGGTGGGCAGGAGGTGGCCGGCGGTCACGACCACCGCGGTCGCGGGGCGGGGTGGTGGTGGGCAGGCGAGGCCCGGACCAGCCCCGCCCGCGACTGCGAGGCCGGCAAGCAACCGCCCGCCCGCCGCCAGCCACCCGCCCGTGAGGCCGTCGGCCGCCGCACGCAGGCCGGCCGCCCGGGCGGCCTGCTCGGGTGTCAGAAGCGTCCCGCCCGCTAGCAGGGCCGCGGCGGCCCGGTACGGCTCACCACCGCCGCCCTCCACCCCTTCCCCCTCCGCCAGCGTGGTGGGCGACGTGCCCGCGTCCAGGCGGGCAAAGCCCAGGCGGGCATCAGACACCTCAAGCACGGCCGCCGTCAATTTTTCGCCGACCAGGCGTAGGGCGCCCGCTGATCCAGGATCCGCGCCGACAGCGCGGGCGTAGGCGCCGGACCGTAGCGAGTCCATGAGGACCAAGCACTCGTCCAGGTCAAAGACGTAGATGACGGGACGGAGAGGAAGGGGCGGCGAGGTTGAGAGAGGCGTGGCGAGGGTCGAGGTTGAGAGAGGCGTGGCGAGGGTCGAGGTTGAGAGAGGCGTGGCGACGGTCGAGGTTGGGGGCGCGGATTCTCTCATTCTGGCGTCGCCCGCCGCGTCGCCGCCTGCCATCACCCTGGCGCCAGGGGTGGACAGGGGTCGACACCGCGGCCAGGCCCTACACACGCGCGTGGCAAGAGTGGAAAGTAATAATAATGAGGAATGAATTGCCCCGTTAGCTCGCCCATCACTACCTCCCACCCTCCAATCCATCCTCTCTCACATGCAAAGCGCTTTGTAACAACACACGCACACACCTGTCTAAACCTCGGAAAGCACACGCGCGTAGGCGCAGACACACCTTCCTTCTCTCCCCTACCGCCCCGCCCCGGTCCCTAGCCCGTCCGCAGGACCCCCACTCCCACCACCCCCACCACCCCCACCCTCTCCGGCAGCGGCTGCCGCTGCGCGCGCCCCCACCAGCGCCTCCTGCAGCATGCCCCGTAGTGCGGACAACACCTCCGAGAACGTGATCCGGGCGTTCGGGTCCTCCGCCCAGCACGCCCGGACGAGGGCCGCGTAGGCCGGCGGGCAGGCGGGCGGGTCCAGGTCGGGGCGGGCGCCTGCATAGACGACACCGTACACGACCTGGCCGATGGAGAGGCCGGTGAAGGGGCTGACCCGCGTCCAAAGCTCCGCCATCAGGATGCCAAAGCTGTACACGTCTCCTGGGCGGGATAGGCGACCGTGGGACAGGGCCTCGGGCGCCTGGTAAGCGGAGGTCCCAGTCGCCATCGTGGAGACGTGCGTGGCGGCAGCCGCCAGGCGCGCAAGGCCAAAATCACTGATCTTGCAGATGAAGCCCCGAGCGTCCGCCAGCGTCGATTTGAGGAGCACGTTGGACGGTTTGAGGTCGGCATGGATAATGCCGACGCCGTGTAGGTAGCTCATGCCGGACGCAATGTCGGTCAGGCAGCGCAGCATGGCGATGAGGTCGGGCACGATGATGACAGGCGTGTCGGGCGAGTCGCCGCTGCTCCCAACAGGCGGCGCAGCGGTACCGTTGCCCCGCCAGGGCCGCCGGTGGAAGCGCCCGCCCCGGATCGCGTCGTCCAGCGTGCCCCGGTCCGCGTACTCCATGATCAGCCAGGTCTCCGTGCGCGGCGGGACGGTCGTAGCGGTGCGGGAGCCGGCCTGGTCGGTGCCTTCCGGCGGCGTCCACCCGGTCGCCAGGCGGGCGGCCGCGTCCTGTACCTCATATTCCTCCCCCGTCGCCGGCGCAGCCACCGCCGTGGGCGTGGTCGACGGGACGGGCGTGCCGTCGTCCTCCCGCAAGGATGCCAGGACATCCCCGGCGTGGGCCGCCCGCACCGCGGCGGGCGAGCGGGCGGTGCCGCCGGAGGTGGTGCGTGCCTGGGTGCTGGTGGGCGAGGGGGAGGACGCCCGCTCCGTGCTCTCCGCCGTCACGGCCAGGGCTGCCGCCGCTAGCGCAGCCGCCGCCTGGGTGCCCCCGCCGGCCATCTCCTGGGGCGAGACCTCCGCGGACCGGCGGCGGGCGGGGTCGACGAACAGGATGCGGTAGGTCGGCACGACGTTTGGGTGCGCCAGCGCGAGGCTCAACAGGCTCTCCCGCGCGGCCCTCGCGGCAGGCAGGTTGGTCGCGTCGTTGGCCAGGTCGGTCGCGTCCTCGCCCGGCTCGCCGCCCGTCCCTCCCGCATCGGCGGCCGCGTCCAAAGCGGCCGCGATGTCGCTCGTCTCAATGACCTTGACGGCAACAAGGGCCCCGCCCGTGGACCCCCACCGCCCTTTGTACACCCGCCCGAACGAGCCCCGCCCGATGAGCGCCCCAATCTCCAGTTCTTCCTCGCCCGCTCCCACGCGCAGGGCCGTCCAGGCCGTGTTGAGCGGGGTGGCCAGGGTCCCGGCCATGGTGGCCCAGTCGGTTGGGTCCGAGATGGGCGGCGTCGACAGGCTGCCCGTGGTGGTGCCCGCGGTGGTGGTGGAGGCGGACGTGCGAGGTTGCCCCAGGCCCACGGTGGTGGACGCCATCCGGTGGACCTCGTCCGGCCCGGACGGGCGAGGTTGGCCTAGGCTGGCCAGGGTGGTGCGCGAGTCCGTTGTGGCGGCCGAGCCGTACACGGCGCGGACCATGACCGGGTGGCCGACCGCGGTCAGCGCGTTTCGTAGCTCGCCCAGGCCGACCGCCTCCGCCGGCGTGAGCGCTCGGGCTATGGTGCCCCGCGGGCGGGGGGAGGCCGCGGTGGTGGCCGGGTCGGGCCGGCCCTCACCCACCCGGCGCCCGGCCGTTGGCGTCGTGAGTGGGGCTTGAGGTTGAGGGGGAGGAGGGGGCGGCGTCGGCTCCGGGCTGCTGCTGCTGGGCGGCGGTGTCGCCGTGACCGATGCAAAGGCCGATGGAAAGGGCGTCGGGCGCGCGGGCAGGGGCGGTTCGCCCCACGCCGAATCCTCTCCGCCCGCGATGATCACCGCTGTGAGGGGAGGCCTGGCAGGCGGTGGCGGGGCTTCCGCGTCGCGGCCACCGCCACGGGCACAGCAGGCGCACCAGGCGGGGTGGTGGGTGCGAGGAGGTCGGGGACCAGCTGCCGCCCCACCACCACACCAGGGCCGCCCGCGCTTACGAGCCCGGGCGGCCGCCAGGCCGGCCAGGCCGGCCGCCAACAAGATAGCCGCGAGCACGCCGATGGCGAGGCCGGCCCACCAAGGAAAGGAGGAGGAAGGCAGCGCGCTCTGCGCGAGCGCTGCCGCGGCCGCCGCGTCCTTTTCGGTGCAGACCGTCACCGAGTCGACGTAATAGATGTGCGCCTTGCCGACCACTTTCCCGGACCCGGACCCGCCATGCTCTGACAGGACGGGCATGGGGCAATCCGTGTAACCAGCCCGGACGAGCAGTTGCGTGTCTCCCTTCCCTGCAGGCACCACTCGCGCTTGCGTCCCCGCCCGCGGCACGCCCGCGCCCAGGCCAGCCGAGGGTATGCACGCGGAAACAGTGGCGCACCCGCCCACCGCGTAGACTGTGGTGCTCACCAGCCCCAGCTCGCCGCCCGGTTCCGGGACGATGGACGGCCAGAGGCCGAGCTGCGGGATGGTGTAAAAGGGTGAGGGCGTGAGCGGGGGCGGGAACACGCCGCCCTCAGACATGTTTTCCTTGCGCCCGTCAAAGGGTGGGGCCGCCAGGAGGGTGAGGCCCTGAAAACGTAGGGCCGCCCCGGCCGCCACGATGATCGCCGGTGCCGGCCCCTGGCGCATGTCCAGGACGGCGCCCGCAGTGCCGGCGGCCGCGGCCGGCGTTCCACCAACCTCGACCGGCGCGGGCGCAACGGTGAGGTTGCGCCCGGGCGCGACCGTGGCGGGCCCTGGTGCCGAGCCCCAGCCCGATGAGGGCCCCTGACCTTCCGTCCCGGGCGTCACCGTCATGTTTATGATGGGCGGCCCGTCCTGGCGGGACCGAAGTAGGATGGAGGTGATGGACTGGTCATCCAGGGCCGCCCGCAGGCCGCGTGTGCCGTACACAAACACGGCGCGTGGGCTTGGGGGAGGAGGGGCAGGGGGAGGGACTGCTGTGGGCGCGGGCGGCGAGACGGCCTGGAGGGGTACGCGACCGGGTGAGGCGGCCAGGTGAGGAGCAAGGCCGGGTGGCAGCGGGGCGGGCGGTGCCGCCGGCGGCGCGCCGAGTGAAGGCATTGATGCGAATGCCGCCACCGCCAGCCAGATGACCAGAACCTTCCACCCAGCACCGCCCTGATTGGTCATTCTATTGTCTGTGAGGCCAGAGCAGGTTACAGACGGCGGCTTAAGCTTGAGGCGGGGCGTGTAGGCGCGCAAAAAGAGAGCAAGAAAAAAAAAAACCCAACCCCCGACCCGCCGAAAGTGCCACTGAGCGGAGAAACATATATTTCCATTTTTCACAAGGCAGGGGGTGCGCACGCGGCGGCAGCGCGCAGCTTCTCTATCATCTCACTCTCACCTTACTCTCTCTCACCCCCGCACGCATCGAACAGAGCACGCCTCTCCCTCCCCCCCCAAGTGCTAGTTTCCTTTCCTCACATGCTTTCTTTTGTTCCTATTTTTGTTTCATTGGCTGTCACTCCAGCCGCTTCTGCAGTTCCGCCAGGATGGTCGAAAAGGGTGGCCGCGCCCTTGTATCCGCTGCCCAGCACCGTTCAATCATCAGCTGAATCCAGCGGGGCACGCCTGGTGGGAAGGGCGGGCGGTGGGCGGCGATCGTGACCTCATGCACGACCCGCCCCACGCTCAACCCCGCCCAGGGCTTCACGCCCGTCACCACCTCCCACGCCAGGATGCCGAACGAGTAGACGTCGGCAGCCCGGGAGGCGTGGCCGCGTATGATGGCCTCGGGCGCAGCGTACGCGACAGTTCCCACGTTCACTGTGCTGGCGTGCGAGGAGTGCGCGTGCGCTGGCCCCAACACGCGCGCCAGCCCGAAATCCGCCAGCTTGCACACGTAGCCGCGCGTGTCGGCCGTGATGTTCTTGAGCAGGACGTTGCAGGGCTGCACAAAGAAAAGGAAAGGAAAGGCAGATGATGTGAAAGGTGTTTGTGATAGTGGAAGGGTGTGGAAGCGCAAGTGCGCGATGGTGGCCGCCCCTCTCTCTCTCCCTCCATCTCTAACGTACCTTGAGGTCTCCGTGCAAAATGCCAGACCCGTGGAGGTAATCCATGCCAGCGGCCACGTCCCGCAGGCATTTGAAGACGGCGGTGAGGTCGGAAGCGACCTGAGATTCCCGCTGGACCGGGCGGGTAGGTTGCAGGGCGCCCGCCCCGCCGGGCGACGGCCTGCTGCCCGCGCCGTGGAAGCGACCCGCCCGGATGGCCCCGTCCAAGGAGCCGCCGGAGCAGAACTCCATGAGGATCCAGGCTTCGAATTTGACGGGCAGAGGTGGAGGTTGCTGGGGCGGCTGGGCCGCGCCGCCGCCGTCCCCGTCCGCACTGCCGCCGCCGTCCGCGCCGCCTGCGCCCGCCACGGCCGTCGCCTCGCCTGCCCAGGCCTCCATGGCACCCGTGATAGCGCCCGCCGCGTCCTCAGCCTTTTCCACCGCCATCACGGACGCCAGCTTGGGGCCGCCGCCGGAGGTGGCAGCAACAGCGAGCCCAGGCGCGGAGAGGGCTGCCGACCTGCCCTTCCTCTTCACGTCCGGCAGTGCCGGCTTCCCGGAGTCGTCATCACTCACCGCCACAATCCACGCCCGGAAGGTCTGGGTGCAGTTGGGGTGGGAGATGGACACGCCGAGCACGAGCTCCCGCTCCGCGCGTGCGCCGGGCACCAGGCGGGTCGTGGGACGTTTGAGCCCAGACGGCGCGCCGCCACAACCCACCTGGGCCCCGTCCAAAGGCGCGCCCGCGCTGGCCACCGCCGCGGCTGCTGGCGGCGCTAGCCCCATCACCTTCAGGCAGGCCACCGCTCCGTACCACTTCACCTTGTAGCACGACCCAAAGGACCCCCGCCCGACGAGCGGGCCGATCTCCAGGTGGGCGATGTCTATCTTGGCTGCCTCGGCTGACGCAGCCGCGCTGCGCCCAAACGCGCCGGTGGCGAGGGCGGGGCCGCGTGCGGTGGTGACCTTGGGGAAGGACACGACGACGGTGTGCGCTTCCTCCACCCCACGCATGGGCCCCAGCGCGGCCAGCATGTGGCCAGCCGGGCCGGCGCCCGGAGGCGGGTCGTTCAGCAGGGGCGCCGACCCGGCGTGCGCTGCGAGGCGCACGGTGGCTGGGGGCAAAGGCGGGCGGCCGCCCGGGAGGGGGTGTGGGGAGGGCATGCTCTGCGCAGGCTGAGCACCACCCTCATCAATGTCTCGCGTGATGAAAGGCGCGGCGGGCAGGGCGGCGTCGGCGACGGCCGGCGTCGAGAGAAATGCTTCTTCCCCCTGGGGTTTCTCCCCCCCAGCCACCACCGCCGCCGCGCGGGTCCCGATCTCCGCGTTCGCCGGCCCGCCGTCGTCCTCCTCCTCCACCACCTCACCCAGGGGGCCGGCGGCGGTTGCGTGTCTCAGTAAAGAATCCGGGATGGAGGAGGTGAGGGGCGTGGTGTCTTGGTGTAAAGCTCCCGAGCGTTGCATCATGAGGTTTGCCACGCGCTCGGCCGCGGTCTGGAGCGGGGTCGATGCCGTCCGGACGGGGCGCAGGCCGGGCGGGCGGGGTAAAACGTCCGTAGCAGACACAGCAGGGGCGTTCGACAAGCCAGACCCTAAGCTGCGGCGGTGGGCGGCAGGAGAGTGCAGGGACCCAGCCGTGGCCGCGAGGGCCAGCTCCAGTGGGCGAGGCGAGGCCGTGGTGACAGAGGGTGGGGAGTGTGGGGGCCGGAATGCCGCGACCGCAGCAAAGGGGCTGGGGCGGACGTCATGGGTGGGTGCCGGGGTTGGGTCGGGGCGCATGTTCAAGCCCGTCACAGAAGGAACCGCCACACCTGGGCGGTGGCCGCCGGTGACGCCTCCAGTCGGCGATGAGGGCGGCCCGCCTGCCCCCGTCGGCCGCCGCCACTTCCACCACCCGCCACCGTTGCCACTGCCGCCGCCGCCGCCGCCCCCACATCCACTGCCCCGCCCCGCCAGAAGGGCAGTCCCGGCCGCGCAGGCCGCGACCAGCGCGGCGGCCGCCACGCCCGCCAGGACGGCGACCGCGATCATCCAGCCGCCCGCGGTGGTGGAGGGGGCTGCCGCGGCGTGGGGCCGTGCCGGGCCCGGCGTCGTGCCACCACCACCATCGCCCACCCCATCCACCGGCGGGGCCACCCAGGTCTGCTCGCCCGCGCCGCCCCCTTCCCCGCCCACCATGTACCGTGGCGTGGTGCCGCCCGCTGGCGCACCCGGCGAGGAGCACACGTACAGCACGTTCGCCTCGGTCACCGTGACGGGGCCCAGGTCCGCGCCGGTGCGGGAACCCCGGGCAGGCAGGGACCGGGTCGTGTTGCCCGGGCGGGTGAGGAGGTGGGTGGCCAGGTTCTTGGCGGACGAGGGGGGTGGGGCGGGGGTAGAGGCGGAGGCGGAGGCCCCAGGCAGCGGGGTGGGGCCGGGCCCTGAGGTCCCAGGCAGCGTCGGCAGCGCGCCGATCGTGCCCCTTGAATCCCCACCACTCCCGGTCTCTACCCCATCCCCAGGCCCGACGCCCGTGGCCTTCGTGGTGCTGGATGCCATGCCGTTGCCCTCGCCGGCCGCGGCGGGCGGCTGGAATGCCGCGCAATCGGCCGCGGCGACGTAGGCCGTGGAGTTGACGACCGCCACCGCGCTGCCTGGGTACGCCGCGATGCCCGGGCTCAGGGGGAAGGCCACCACGATGGGGCGCCGGAAGCGGGGGTTGGAGCCGGAGGCCACGGTCGCGTCGGGCAGGCCCGTCAGGACCAGGTCGGCCAGGGCGAGGGCGCCGCCCGCGGCCACCGTGAACGCGGGCGCCGCCCGGCCCCAGTCGAGGGCGGAGGGGGAGGTGCGGCTGGCGGACGCGAGCGTCACCACCCGCCCGGCTTCGATGACGATCGGGGAGGGCCAGGAGGTGGAGTTGATGGTGAGGGTGGTGGGCGACTGCAAGTGCGAGGAGAACGAGATTAAGGGAGAGTGAGATGCACGGCGTGCGCAGTAATAATAAAGATGGGTAACGGAGAGGAGAAGCGTATCGCTCGCGTCGCTCTTCTCGCTTTCTCCTCACGCGCCGATTGAGGCGCGCTTCTTTTTTGTGCGCGGGGGCGCGCCCGCGTCAGCAACCCCCTCGCTCTCTTCTCTCTCTCCCCTCTTCTCTCTTTCCCCTCTTCAAGCTTACCCCAGTCTTGGACCCCAGCAATACGTCGGACGCATCGCCGGCGAGGACGGCGTGCAGTTCGGCGGCGGTCGCGGCGAAACGGCGGCCAGCGCCGTGCTGTCCACTCCTGCCCTCCACGGTCGCCGTCTCCGGGACCGCCACGGGCGGCGCTGCGGGGACTGGGTCGGGCAGGATCGGTGTTTGAGTGTCCACCGCCACGGGCTCGGATGGTGGGGCGAGGCCAGGGGATGAGTCTGGGACTTGGGCGGCGGCAGAGGCGGCCGCGAGGAGGAGGAGGAGGATGAGGGCGGGCCGAAGAGTGGCGGCTAGCCGCGCGGGGCGCGGCCGATGGGAGGGGGAGGACATCATTCTCGATGGGGCGAGTTGAGATGTGGCGAGATGCGTAGGCTCGCTCTGTGCGTGTGTGGTGTGCGCTGTGGCCGCGCGCGTGACACCCGCCGCGCGGCGAGAGAAAGGGAGCGGGGAGAAGGTTTTTGTGAAGAGAGCGCGGGGGAGGGAAACGGAAGAGCCAACGCATGCATATTTATGATTCCAGCCCAAAATGCCGCCCTCCCCTCGCCCCTCCGCGGAGTGGCAGGTAGCCAATGACGCCGCCATTGCAGCAGCCCTGGCGGCGGATGAGGTCGTGCGGACAACGCCGTCGCCCGCAAAAAACGCAAACAACGCGACCACCACCACCACCACGCCCACACCCTCCGCCCCTCCCCTCTTCCCGGGCGACCCGGCCCTCGCCGCCGCCGCACAAGCCGCCGCGGACGCGGCCGGGGCGGCGGCCTTCTACGACACGACCACCCACCTGACCCGCTCCCGCACGTCAGAAGACCCGTGCGCGTCCGACGCGGCCCTGGCGTATGCCCTGCAGGAAGCGCTGCAAGAGTCGGAGGCGGCCGAAGCGGCCGCCGCGCGCTGGAGCGCACCCGCCGCGTCCGCCGCCGCTGCCGGGGCCGGGGCCGCCCGCCTGCTGGCCTCAGCCTTTGCAGGTCCCTGGCATGCGGTCTGCTCGGCCGCCACGACCGCTCGCCTCGCCGGCCAGCGCCTGGCGACGCACACGCCCCGCCCGCTGCTGGCGTCCGCCGCGGCGTCTGCCGACATCCCTGCCGAGCGCCGCCGCCTGGACGCCACCCTCGCCCACCATGCCCTGGTGGAGCGGGTCGTCACCGGCGACGGCGCCTGCCAGTTCCGGGCGGTCGCGGACCAGCTGTACGGGTCAGAGGCGTACCACCCGGCGATCAGGGAGGCCGCGGTGCGCCAGCTGACCGAGCACGGGAGCACTTACTCGTCCTTTGTCTCGGGCGAGCCGTACGGAGATTACGTTCGCAAAATGGGCAACCCCCGGGAGTGGGGCGACGCCATCACCCTGCAAGCCATTGCGGACGCGTACGGAGTGCGCATCATTGTGGTCTCCTCCTACGAACAGCAGCCGTTCATTGAGGTGACGCCGGCGTCAGGGTACGCTGAGGAAAAGGATGGTGGAGGAAGTGGTGGCGGGTCATCAGCCCGCGTCCTCTACCTCTCCTTCTTCGCGGAAGTCCACTACAACTCCGTCTACGCCGCGCCCCGGGTGGCTGTGCTGCCCGCGGACGGTAGCGGCGAGGACAATGGGGCCGCGCCCTGGACGCCCGAACGGGCGCGGCGACAGGTGGAGAGTGAGCCGTAGAGAAAAAAGAGGGGAGGAGAGTCTTTTTTCCATCCATCCATCCCCACACCCCTTCCTCATTTTGCCGGGAGAGGTGCGCGTCCGGAGCGCGTAAACAGCGAGAGTGTAGAACCCTGTCACATCACAAGCGCACGCCCCATCCCAGCCCATCCCCCCGCACCTCCTCACTTCCGCCGCTTGTGCTTGGCCTTGGACTTGAAGCTCGCAGCACCCTTGCCACCCCGCTTGGCGGCCTTCGCCTCCGCTTTCGACCGGCCCCCGGCCTTGCCCGGCACGCGCAGGGACCCGGACTTGGGGCCGCCCGCGTACACCCGGGAGGGCGGGAGGCGGGTGGGGGGTGCGAAGTGGGCGGGCGAGGGGGAGGGCCCGCCATCGCCCAGCTCGCCGCCGCCGCCGCCCTCTCCACCTCCGCCGCCGCCGCCCTTGCGGCCGCGGCGAGCCTTAAGCTTGGCTGCCGCCTTCTTGCGGGCCTTGCTGGTGGCCTGCGACACGCCCGTCACGGCTGCGGCCGCTGCCTTCGCCGCCTTGCCGGACGTCATGACGCCCGTCGTCAGCAGGGCGGCCGCCTTGGATTTGAGGGCCCGGATGGACCGGCTCAGGCCGGCTGTCTCGGTCACCAGGCGCGCCTTTTTGGCCGCCCGGGCCTCGCCCTCCTTGGCCGCCGCCCGCTCCCGTTTGAGGTCGGCCCGCTTGGCCTCCTTGCGCGCCCGGGCATTGCCGCCCCCCGGCTCCGCCACCTCCGCCTCTGCGGCGGCCTTGGCCGCCGCGGCCACCCGCTTCTTCTCGGCCCCGGTCTGGAACCAGGTGCGGGGCGGGCGGGCGGCGATATCGTCCGCGTGGTCAACCAGGTGCTCTGCTTTTGCGGCCTCCATCTCGCACTTCCGCAGGGCAGTCTCCTCCGCCTCCTCCACCACCAGGCGGCGGACGTCGCCCTCCAGCCCCTCCAGGCGGGCCCGCCACGCGGCCAGGGCTGGGGCGGGAATGGTGCGGGCGGTCAGGCGCGGGGCCGGCGCGCCCGACGGGCCCCCACCCTTGGCGACCGCCTTCATGAGCTTGCGGTCGGGGTCAGACACGAGCGTCACCACCCGCCCCGACGCGCCCGCCCGGGCGGTCCGCCCCGCCCGGTGAAGGTACGTCGCCACGCTGGGCGGGGCGTCTGCATTGATGACCAGGCGCACGCCCAGGACGTCCAGGCCGCGGGCGGCGACGTCGGTGGCGAGGAGGGCGGACGCGGCGCCCGTGCGGAAACGCTCCAGGGCATCCAAACGGGCGGCCTGGGTCATGTTCCCGTGCAGCTCGGCCGCGGAGGGCAGGCCGGCCAGCCCGAACAGCATGGCCGCCCGGTGGGCCGCCTGCTTGGTGCGGAAAAAGATGATGGCGCCCCCGCCGGCGTGCGGGGTGGTGGTGGTCGTGGCGGTGGAGGAGGGCGGCGGCGCGGCGGCGGTCGCACACGCACCCTCAGCCCTGCCGCCGCCGTCCTTCTTGCCGGCCAGGCTCCGGGCTGCCAGCGCCAGCAGCACCGCCTCCTTGTCCGCCTGCCCCGCCGGCCCTTTCAAGCGGACCACCTCGTGCACCAGGCCCGCGGGCGCCGCCCACGCCGCGTCGGCGGCCAGGCGGACGGGCTTGCGCAGGGCCAGGCTGGCCAGGCCCGCGACGTCGCCCCGGGACAGGGTGGCCGAAAACAGGAGGGTCTGCCGCCCGCGGGGCGTCGCCCGCACGATCTGGGCGACCTCCGCCGAGAAGCCCATGTCCAGCAGGCGGTCCGCCTCGTCCAGCACCAGGGTCTGGACGTCGTCCAGGGAGAAGGCGGCCGAGTTGCGGAGGTGGTCGACGAGGCGGCCCTGGGGGATGATGGGAGAAAAAATGGGGGGATGAGTTTTTTTGTCGGCAGGGTGCAAAAGGCGGGCCGCCGGCTGAGGCGGTGCGTCCAGGGTAGCAGAGGCACCGGTGGGTGAGGCCCGCCCGCAAGTCCGGCCGCATGATGAAATGTCCGTGTTGCGCCGGGCCGCACCCCCTCCCCCAGAGGGGAGGGGGGCGGCGCCGCCGGGGGCCGCGTGATGTGGTTGAGGGCGCTCTGAAAAAACCCGCCCCCTTGCCCACCTCCGAGCGCGCACATTGAAAAAGATAAGCCTCAAGGCCGGGTGAGAATGCTCCCGGCTTGAGCCTCCTCTCCCGTGCGTGCACAGAGGGGGGGGGGGGGGGGCGTGCCTCTCGAAATCGCCTCAGGCATCGGCCGCCCTGCGGGCTGAGCTTGGGGTCCGCACGCCGTGGAGGGCGAGTGAAAGGAGGACTCTCACTGTACCGCCCTCCCCGGCCACCGGTCCCTGCCCAGCGCCGGCGCGCCCTTTTTTTTGTTTTTTTAGCCCGCGCCCCTGCCCGCCTCTCCCCCCCCCTTCTAAAACGCACCGGCGTGCCGACCACAATCTCCGGGCGGGCCCGCAGGGCGACCGCCTGCGCGGTCAGGCTCAGCCCGCCCACCACCAGGGCCACCCGGACGTCCGTGAACTGGGCCAGCTTGCCCACCATCCCCGCGACCTGGACGGCCAGCTCCCGGGCGGGCGTCAGGATGAGCCCGTACGTCGCCGCCAGGTTGCGGGGCCGGTGCAGGAGGCGTTCCAGGAGGGGCAGGGCAAAGGCGGCCGTCTTGCCGGAGCCGGTGATGGCGGAGCCGGCGATGTCGCGGCCGAGCAGGGCGAGCGGAATGCAGGCGGCCTGAGCAAAAATGGGTGGTGAGAGGATGGTTGATGAGATGAATGGATGGGAGTAACGAAAAAAATGCGCGCTCATACAGGCCTTTCCTATATTGCGCGATCAGAAGGTTCATTCATGCCCATCCCGGGGCGGCGCGAGTGTTTAAAGCTCATTGAATGCCGCCCCCGTTGGCAAAGGGGAATCCGATTTGGCGAACCATTTGTTATTGTTTCTCATCATCCGCGCAAAAAAAGAAAGAAAGAAAGACAGAAAAAAAATGTAAAAAAAAGGACAGGTGTGTATTGGTCTTTGATCGTCTCCCATTACTTACCTGAATGGGCGTCGGCCGGGCGTAGCCCAGGGCGGCGCACGCCTTGACCAGCGGCCGCGATAGCCGCAGGGAGGCAAAGGAGGATGCGGTAAAGGCGGTGCCGGCGGGCGCGGCGTCAAAGACCCGGCCGCCCTCGACCGCGCGCGCGGCGGCCGCGCTGTGCTTGGCGCCCGCGGCGGCCTGGCGGCGGCCCGCGGCGGCGGCCCGAGCCTTGTTGTCGTCGTCACCATCGTCATCGGACGATGACAGGGCAGGCCCGCCGCCTGCGGCCTCCTCGCCCTCGTCGCCACTGTCCGCGGCGGCGGGTAGGGCGTCCTCATCATCGCTCGAGGCTGCAGCGGCGGCGGCGGCGGCAGCGGCAGGCTCGCCATCCTCGTCCTCCTCCTCCTCCTCCGCATCACTGCCAGACGTGGAATCGCTGTCGTCGGCTTCACCGGGCAGGGGGGCGTCCGAGTCCGAGTCGCCGTCGTCGTCGTCGCCCTCTTCATCAGAAGAGGAGGCAGGCTGGTCGGCCACCGCCGCCGCCGCACCCCGGCCGCCACCGCGCTTCACAGCGCCTTGCCTCCCCTTCCGCTCCGCCAGGCGGGCCGCGATTTTTTGTTCCAGGGTCGTGCCGGTGGTGGGGCGGGCGTCTTTCAGGGCACCTGTGTGTGGGCGTGTGGTTGGGTGGTCGGTGAGTGAGTGAGAGGACGGGGGCAGCAGAGCGCATTTTGCGGTGCGGCGGCGGCCCACAGAGTTTTGCGTCTTGCTCTCTCCACACGCCATCCGTCCTCTCTCTCTCATACTTTTAAATTCCCAGGGCGACTGGGGTTTGGCGCGGCCCACATCAAAGGTGAAGGCCGGGTCCAGGTCGCCGGAGCGGGGCATTATGTGTGTGAAAGGAGAGAGCGCTTGGAGAAAGCCGAACGACGGCTAGAATGTGACGACAAAGCCTGCCCGCCCCACCGCTACCACATTCTCTTTCCCGTCTCGCAGACTGCGTCGTGTGCCCACGACAGCGAGCACATCGTCCCTCCACCCCCACAAGCCCCATTCTGAGGTTACAGGAACGGGCCGTCTACCGTCTCCCGTCTCGGGACGCAGTGCCAGCGTGTGCCTTACTCGCATCAACCGAGTAGACCCGCTCCGCGCCCCCGCTCCGCGCGCGCAACTCTTTTCCTCCTCGCGTGGCCGCGCTCGCGCTCTCCTTGGCTAGTGCTTGACCCCATTTCACAGTAAAACCAGGAGGTGAGGCATTGTATTCGAGTCGACGTGTCTTTGATTCGGGGTCCGACAGCAGCAAAGGGGCCGTGCGTGGGGTCACTAGACAATAGAGGGACGCGTCGGCGCATTTCCCCCTTCCGACCCCCGAGGTCTCGCAAAAAAAAACTCGACCCTCTCAATTTTCCACATCCCATCCCATCCCAGCCCATGGACGCCGACACCGCCATCCGCGCCATCATCTCCCGCCTCCCCCCCTCCGACGTCGCGTACCTGTTGGAAGCCCGTGGCCTGCCCGCCCGCGGCGGCGGGAGCGACGCCTCGCCCTCGCCCTCTGCCGTCGCCACCCTCGCCACCGCCCTCGCGGGCGAGCTGGTCGAATGGGAGTGGGAGGCGGGCGACGTCGGCCAGTCAGGCTACCACGCCCCCATCACCGGCGCGGGCGGCTCCCTGACCGTGGCGGGCAACGCGCTGTGGGCGTACGGCGGCCTGAACGGGGACAGGGTGCAGGACGCGGGCCTGTGGCGCTGGGACCTGGGCCCGGCCGGCGCGGCCGGCTTTGAGCCGGTCCTCCCGTCCACGCACTCCCCGCCCGCCCCGCGCCTGGCCAGCGGCCACTACGCCGCGGCGGGCCCCGACGGGCGGGTGTGGGTCTTCCCCGGGCCCCGCAACCCGGACCTGTCCGCCGCCTGGGCCTTTGACCCGTCCACCCGGGTCTGGGAGGAAATGCCTGTGGCCGGCGCCGGCCCGTCCGACCCGGCCGCCCGGCGCCTGGTCGCGTGTGGGGTCGTGGAGGCTGGGCGGGCCCTGCTGGCCCTGGGCGGGCCGGCCGCCTCGCACACCGTCCACCGGTTTGACTTTCGGGCGCGGTCCTGGGGCGAGCCCGCCCACCTTGCGGGCGGCCCGCCCTCCGAGGGCTGGCTATTTGGCGGGGCGGCGGTGCAGGGCACTGGCGGCAGTGCGCGGCTGGTGATGTGGGGGGCGCTGCCGGGAGGGACCGGGGTGGCGACGCCGCCCCGCGGGGGAGGCGGCGGGGAGGGTGGTGCGGCCGCCGCGGCCGCCGCGCCGGCAACCCCCTCCCCCTCCCCCTCCTCCGACGACGGCCCGCCCGTCGAGCTGTACGCCCTGGACTGGGCCGCCAAAGCCTGGACCCGGTTGCCCTCCTCCACCCCACCCCCTCCCCTGCGCACGCACGCCGCGGGCGCGGTCGTGGGCGACCGCCTCATCCTCCAGGGCGGCCGCCGCCCTGGGCCGTTTAATGTCACGGCGGCCGCCTGGGAGTTCGACTTCAGAGGCGGCGCCTGGCACCCGCTCTTCGCGTCAGACACCGCTGGCAGCGGCAACGCGTCCACCAGTGGCCCGGCCGCCCGGGAGTGGCACGCCGCTGCCGGCCTGGCCGACTGCGCAGTCTTTGTGGGCGGGCGGACGGGCATCCCGCCGTACGAGCCGGTCCCCGTCACGCCCGACGCGATGAGCGCGGCTGTCGACATCCTGTGGGTTCGGAAAGGGGATTCCGGGAAGGCAGGCACCTCTGCAAAGACAGGGTCCCCTCCGATTGGGCGGGCGGCGATGCTGGCGGCTCTGGCGGGGCACGACCCGGCTGCTGCTGCTGCTTTGCCTTTGCCTGCCGACCCGACCCCCGACGTGCTGTTGCTCGCGGGCGACGCCCCGGCCGGCCCCGTCCCCTTCCGGGCGCACCGCTTCGTGCTGGCTGCCCATTCGACCGTCTTTGCGGCCATGTGGGGGTCCGGCATGCGGGAGGGGGGCAGCTGCGGCGGCACCACCACCAACCCGAGCGACCTGCTAGAGGTGGCCCTCCCAGACGTCTCCCCACCCACCGCGTCCGCCCTCCTGGCCTACTGCTACGCCTCCACCCCCACCCTCCCCGCCTCAGTCCCGGAGCTGCGGGCCCTGTACGAGGCGGGCGACAAGTATGACATGCCTGGCCTGGTGCGGGAGGTGCTGGGGGCACTGCGCACGCGTGTCGGGGCGGGCGACCTCGCCTCCTTGCTCGCCCTGGCCGACGCCCGCCATTCCGCCCCGCTGCGGTCGGTGTGCGCGGACGCGGCGGCCCGGTCCCTGCCTGATCTGCTGGCGTCCCCATCCTTTGCGGCCCTCGTCACGGGCGCGCCGGAGTTGGGGCTCGGCCTCATCTCAGAGGTGGTCGCAAAGCTCGGGGTGGTTGGGCTGAGCGATGGCAAGGGTAAAGGCGACGAGGCGGGGGCGTCGACGTCATCCAGTGATGAAGAAGAGAACGAGGAGGGAGATGCCGACCTTGGCAATGGCGAGGAACGCCCCCACCTGTCGCCCCGTGGCGGCGCCGTGGAAGAAGAGGAAGAGGAGCAAGAGGAGGAAGGGGAGGAAGGGGAGGAAGGGCGGGCCGACCTGCCCTCAATCCACCCCACTCCGCCCGCCTCGCCCCGTGGCGGTGGCGGCGCGCCCGCCCCGCCCACGCCGGGCCAGTGAAGTGGTTCCTTTGCGAGTGTGTTGTGATTTCAGGAGGGGTGCGCGCGCACGTGTATTTCGAGTTGTTGCCGTTTGGTTTTTCAACCTCCACCCCCGCTCACCTCCACTCTCGCGCCGCGCTCTCTCACCTCTCCACGAACGGGCACACACTCAATCGCCGATCTCTCTCACCTCACTCGCTCTCCCCACAGTACTATCGCAGAAGTAAGGAGCGCAACCGAAACCCCAAACCCAGACAGCCCTCTCACCCAGCATTCCTGCAGGCCGGCTGGGGCGCTTCCAGCAGCCTCAACCCGTCATCGCCCTGGACCAGGCCCAGCAAGCGTTCCGCGGCTTCGGGCACGAACTTCCGCGCAAAGAGCGTACACTTGGGCCCCAGGACAGGCAGGGCGGTCGGCACACCCCGCAGGTGGGGCGGCAGGTCCGCGGTGGGGGCGCCGGGGCGGCGCGGGCGGGCCCACGCGCACCCGGCCGGCGTCCCGGGGGCCAGCTGCTCCGGCCGCACAAACATGGCCCGGGCCGCGTCCATGGCCGCCTCCGGCTCGCACTGGTCGTCCGCGGCGCGCAGGCGCTCGATGAGGTCGCCCGAGATGTCGTGGTGCCAGTAGGAGGACGGGTGGGAGCCCCCGCCGGACCAGTCGACCGCGGTCCCGCCGCCGACGCAGTCGGTTTCCGCCTCCAACCCCCACGCCGCCAGGGCGGAGGGTACGTAATGCTCGTCGGAGTGGCAGTACCGGGGCGCGCCCAGGTCCGGGTCGTACCCGTTAACGCAGAACTGGGCAAAGGTGGCGGCGATGTCGGCGTCGGCGGCCAAGCGGGCGGCGTGCGAGCGGACGAGCGTGACCCATTGCGAGGACTTGCGCCAGGCCGCCTTTTTGAAGGCGCCCCGCACCATGCGAGGGGAGAAGCGGTGGATGCCGACATCTGCGCCCGCGGGCGCGCACGCGTTGACGCGCGACTTGGGCTCCGCCATCAGCTGGGCGTACGTGGCGGCCGCCGGGTAGAGCGGTGCGCAGGTCTCCGAGAGCAGCACAAAGCGCTGGTTGCGCGGGTCGGCCAGCGCGGCCGCGAGCAGGCGGCGCGTCGCCTCGACGATCGAGTGCGACCCCCACGCCGTCGCCACCCGGTCCGCGATCTCCCGCCCCGCAAAGGGCGAGGAGGCCGGCAAGGTGGCATTGGGCGGGGTGTGGACGTACACCGTGAACAGGGCCTGGCCGGCGGGCGAGGCGGGCGCGGCGGTGGAGGGGGTTGCCTTCAAACCCGCGGCTGCGCGCGCGGCTGCGACCGCGGTTGTAAGCCGCGCCACCTCCGCCGCCCGGGCGGCCGCGACGGCCGAGGAGCCGCCCTGCAAGCTCCGCCGCTTGCCTGCTCCTCCGGGCGGGTCGACCACGCCCATGCCGGCCGAGCCGGCGGCGGGCGCCTCGTCGGCCCGGCGGGGCGGGTGGGCCGCGCACACGTCGGCCGCCACGCAGTCTGCCCGCAGCGCGCCCGCCGCGCCCGCCAGCCAGGCGTTCCAGGTCGGCGCGTGGGCCAGGTCGCCCGCGGACAGGAAGAGCAGGGCGACGGTCGGCTGGCCGACGCGGGCGCCTGGGTCGGTGGCGGACGCGTCGGGCGCCAGGCAGGGCGCGAGGCCGCGGTGGGTGTAGGGGGCGGGCGCGGGCGTCGCGCCGGCGCCCCCGCCCCCGCCGCCCCGGCCGCCGCCCGGCGGGTCGCCCCCGTCCGCCACGCCGCACAGGGCTGCCAGACCGGTCAGGTGCGGACCGGAGGGTGTGTGCAGGTCGCTGGGCCCGCCCCCCCCGCTCGGCGGGGGCCAGGCGGAGCCAGGGCGATGCTGGGCCCACGCGGGGGCGGGCGGCCCGCCGGCGGGGTTGTTGCCGCCCTCCAGGGCCGGCCCTGGCCGCGCCCAGCTCACCGCCAGCAGGCCCATTGTAATGACAGCCAGGCCCAGCCCCACCAGGCGGGCGGAGCCCGCCAGGCGGCGGGTGCCGAGGGGCCCGCCCGGCGCGCCGGGCGCGCGGGTGGGCAGGCCGGCCCCGTTTCCGGCGCCGGCGCCGCCTCCGCGGCCGGGCGACAAGCCGCCGCCGCCGCCGCCCTTCCCCTTTCCCGATGATGAAGTTACCCCCATCTCTAAGGCCGCCGACCGCAGCACGCCCGGTCGTGGGGCTTGCATGGAGGCTAGGGCCCGGAGGTCCGGGTGGGACATTGAGACGCGCTCCATCGAGGGGCGAGTGTTGTGTGTTGCGGTTGTTGCGTGTTACTGAGCCCGCACCCAATCAGTCACAGGGCAGGCGGGGGTGCTGGTGTCAGGGTAGATCGGGGCCAGGCCCAGAGGGCGTGGGTGTGTGCGCGGATCCCTGGGTTTTTGAACGGGCGGGTGAGCAAGAAAAAAAAAACAGGCTGGCGAGCGAGCGGTGTGTGTGCGCCTTCTCTCTCGCAGACAGCCCGATGCTCGATCCAGGCACAGGAGGGGGTGGCGCACCTGGGTTCGTGTCCCTCAGGATCGCGCGCGCGCGGAGGCGGGCGCGGGATCGTGAGACACCCGGGAGGGCGCGCGGCAGGAGAGAAAGAGAGCTGAGTGGAGAGCCCTGCGCCGCTCTTTTTTCACCCGTCCCCTCTTTTTCTCTTTTTTTCTCTCCGTACCCAAGGGTGCACAAGTACTCATTGAGGTCTCCCAGTCCGGGCGAACGTCGTCTGCATCCACCATGACACGCACGGCCAGGCGGCGCCCTGCAGCCGCACCAGCGGTAGGGAGGTCCGTCATGACAGCCTTCTCGACAACCCTCGCCCGGACTGGCACGTAAACTTCCTCGTGACGAGTGTGAGGCGCTCCAGGCGGGGCAGGGTGCGGAGCACTCCCGCCGCCCAATCCTGCGCGTTGGGACCAACGCGCCCGCCCTGGCCGTCCACGGTGAAGCTCTTCAGACCCTACACAGTCAAAAACCACAAGGCCGGTAGCGTGTACTCTGCGGCATTACCCCAGGCCGACAGGTCGGTTGTTGGGTCGGGCGACCCTGGTACATACCGAACACCAAATCCATGGTCCAGGCGGATCAGGCGGGTGAGAGCGTCGCCCGCGTCACGCAAGCATCCGGGCGGGCGCACCTGATAACCGTATGGGTCATGGAGGGCAAGGACTTGCAGGCTGGCCGCCAGGGGGGGAGAGGGGCGGACCTCGGGCTCATGCGAGTCGGTGTTTGAGTTTCTAAAGACCAGCCGGCTCAGGGCGGCATGGACGGCGCGGAAGTCATACACCAAAGAGCATGGTCTAGTGTCACACCTGGCATGTACGGTCAAATCGCGCAAAGCGGGCAAGCGGGCCACCAGGGTGGCCAACCGGGCCATGGCCGCGTCTGCTGCTGCCTGGGCGGCTTCCTGGCCGCCCACCCGCTCCACATAGAGAGAGAGGCTTAACGCCGTCAAGCCCTCTGCGCCCAGGGCCTCCACATCTGGTACAACAACGTCGGGGGCAACGCGGTACCCTGCTGGCGGCATCTCAACGTGAATCCCCACGTACGCATGTCCAAACTTGATCAGCCGGACCTGGCGGCCCGCGGCGGCCGATGCGGCCACGATGTCCCGGTTCACCGGGTGACCGGCATGGAGGTCCCAACGAAGATCTTCGTCAGAGGCGCGTGCCGCGATAGCTGGAAAAGCAGCAGCGAGCATGCCGGGCGGGCCTGTGACGAACGCATTCCCCAGGTGCAGCTCTACCAGCCGGGTGGCGGAGCGCATGGGGACTGGGACCACGAAGAGCATCCGGATAACGTCTGGGTACATTCTCTCCATTGCCAGGCACTACAAATGTGGAGCGACCGCCTCTAGTGCGGGGAGGAGCGCGGCGATGAAATCGTGGATATCGCGGGCATAACCCCCGGGTTGCAGCTGCAGGCGCCGCACAGAGGTAGCGACGCGCTGTAACGCCGAGAAAAATGACGAAATGCCAGCCGGGCGGTTGCCATTAGCGCTGAAGGCAAGATTCTGCCACGCCACCGACGGCCCCGTAGCTGCGGCCGCCAGGGCTTTGCAGGCCAAGGGCGGGGCGCGGAACCGGGCCTTGCAGTCCATTACCAAAATGATGGGGTTGTGGTGGCTGTGGCAGCGGTCCCGCACGTGTTCGTCCTGGACCAAGGACAGAACCAGCGCCAGGCAGTCCAGGTCAAGGTCGGCAAGCGTGTAGATGCGCGGCGGGCTGGGTGCGTTGCGAGCACGCACGCTGCGGCGGAGAGGAGGCGCGTCGTCCATGGTGAGAGGAAGGGGGAGGCGACGAGGCGCACGCGCTGGCGTGGGCGGAGGTCGGAAGCCAAAAAGCGGGCCCAGTGTTCCTGGAGCTAGCAATGCACCCGCGGCGGCGGCGGCAGCAGGTAGAGGCGGCGTGTCCCTCTTGGGGGTGGGTCGGGCGTGGAGGGCGCGGGTGACGCGAGCAGAGAGGAGGTGACGGGCGGGGGGCAGAGACAAAAAACGGAAAAGTGAGGGAGGAGGAAGCACGCGGCGCTTCTCAACCTCTCAATCACGCGGAGCGCGTCTTTCTCAACAATCAAACCCCCAAGCCTCTCCCTGGTCGTCTCGTCCTCGCGCTCTCTCAGGGCGCTCAACCCTTCCTTTCAACCCTTTCTGTCCCAAAGTAGAATCTGTGCGTGTGCTTTGCGAGAGACTTCCCCCCCTGCCATCATTTCTTCCACGCCCCCACCAACGCCCTGCTCACCACCACCCGCCGGATCTCGCTTGTCCCCGCCCCGATCTCGTACAGCTTCGCATCCCGCAGCAGGCGGCCCGTGGGGTAGTCATTGATGTAGCCGTTGCCGCCCAAGACTTGGATGGCGTCCAGGGCCGTCTGCGTGCCCGCCTCCGCTGCGAACAGGATGGCACCCGCGCAGGCGGCCGCCCGCTCGGCCGGGGACGCCCAGCCCTGCCCGTCCGCACGGGATGCAGCCTCCATGACGAGCGCCCGCGCGGCCGCCGTGCGGACGTGCATGTCCGCCAGGCGGCCGCCCACCAGCTGGTGGTCGCCGACCACCTTGCCGCCCTGCACCCGGGTCGCAGCGTACGGGACCGCCACGTCCAGGGCGGCCGCGGACAGGCCCAGCGGCCCGCCCGCCAGGACGAGGCGTTCGTAGTCCAGGCCAGAGAACATAACGTACACGCCCTTGTTGACCTGAGAGAGAGAGAGAAAAAATAGAGGGAGGGCGGAGGAAGTTGATTGTGAGGGTTTCTTGTGTGTCTTGCCGTCTCCCATCCCAATTCCTCAATCCTCAGCCTCGGCCTCCCCTTTCCTTCTCACTTACCTCTCCCAACACGTTTTCGTCCGGCACGACCACGCCATCCAGGACCAGCTCACAGGTGTCCGACCCGCGCATGCCCAGCTTGTCCAGCTTCTGGGCGGGCGCAAAACCCTTCATCCCCTTTTCCACCAGGAAAGCCGTAATCCCGTGCGACCCGGCGCCCGGGTCGGTTTTCGCGTACACGATCAGCGTCTCCGCGACCGTCCCGTTGGTGCACCACATCTTGGTACCCTCCAGCTTCCACCCGCCCTCGACCTTAGTGGCCCGCGTGCGCATCGCGACGACGTCCGAGCCGGCGCCGGCCTCGCTCATGGCCAAGGCGCCCACCGCCTCGCCTGACAGCAGGCGGGGCAGGAAACGGGCCTTCTGGTCGGTACTACCGTTGCGGACGAGCTGGTTGACGCACAGGTTGGAGTGGGCGCCGTAGGAGAGGGCGACGGAGCCGGAGGCGCGGGAGAGTTCCTAGAAAAAAAACAGGGGTGGGTGGATGGGGTCGAGGATGGAAATGGATGTGGAGAGGAGCGTTGTGTGTGCCCTCTCTCTCTTTAATTACCATTCACTCCGTACCTCCATTGCAATGACATGCTCACTGTAGCCCAGCCCCAGGCCGCCCTGGTCGGCGGGGGCGGTAATGCCTGAGGAGGGGGATGGGAAGACGAAGAGGTTTTTCTTTTCAGCGTCAGCATGGTCGGGAAATCGACCGACAGAGCGCGCGCGTGCGCGCATCTCTCTCTCTCTCTCTTATGTCTGTGTCCGCCCTCCTCCTCTTTTCCCACTCCTCACCTAGCAACCCAAACTCGCCCAGCTTAGCCCACAGGTCCACGCTCTTGGGGAAGGCGTTGGCCCGGTCAATGGCTTCCGCGTGGGGCGCCACCTCCCGGGCCGCAAAGTCGGACACCATGGCCCGGAACTCTTCTCGCTCCGACGCGGAGGAGGCCGTGGTGGCCGCCTCGGCCGCGCTGCCGGACAGGGCCCGCAGGGCAGAGGCGGAAGGAGAGGTCAGCAGGCTCGCCACCCGGCGGCGGGCGACGGCGAGGAGCATTGTGTGTGCGTGTGCGTGTCGGAAAAAAAAGACGGGTGCAAACGGCGCGAAACTCTGAGTGCAGGAACAAAATAAAAATGAGGCATCAAGCCCCCTCCGCCTTCCGGGCCTGCGTGCGCAAGAACCTCATCCTCGCCACGCGGGGCGCCAGGGCCGGACCATCTGATCGGGCTGGACCCCTGGGCGTCCTAGCCTGGCGGGCCCTGACCCAGGCGGCCCTGGTCGCGTGCGTGTTTGGCGTGCTGCGGAGTGCCGACACCGGCCGCCCTGCCCCGCTCCCCGCCCGGGCCTTCCCGCCGTCGCCGCTCGGCCTGCCGACCTGGGCAGATGCGTATGGCGGCCCCGCCCTGCGCACCCACTGGCGTGGGACCCTGGCTGTGTGCCCTGGAGGAGATGGAGGGGAGGATGATGAAAGTACTTTCACCGCCAAAGCCACCGCCCTGGCGGCCGCGCTGGCGTGCGGCTGGGGGTCGGCCGACGGGTCCCCCCCCTCCGGCGGCCGCCCCAGCCCGGCCGCCTCGCTGGACCCCGCCTCTCGCTCGTTCAGGTCTCTATGGAGGCGACCACCCGGAGGAGGCCGCGATCGCACCGCCTTCCCGGACCCCGTCGGCGCGGTGTGCGCGGGCGGTGGGGCGCCCTGCGCGGCCGAGCGTGCGTGCTGGGCCCACCTCCTCATGCGCCCCGCCCCGCCGCCGCCCACCACCCGCCCACCGCCCGGCCTCATCCTGTACCCCTCCTGGGCGGCCGCCATTGCCGCTGCCAGCTCGGCCTGGCCCGACACCTTTGACGCGGTGGCGGGGCTGGGGTGGGGAGGCGGCAGCGGGCGGCCCCGTTATGCAGTGGCCGCCAACGCGACCCTCCTCCCGCCCGCCCTGGCCGCCGTGCCCGGCAGTGCGGGTGCGGGGAGTGCGGGGAGTTCCGGGTCGGCCCTGGACCCGCCCTCGCCGCACAAAGCCGCCTGGTTTGTGGCCAACCTACAGGCCGCGCTGGAAGGGGCGGCGGCGGCAGGAGGCGGTGGCGGTGTGAATCTCCACACTTCCACCCCGACCCCCATCCCCCTGCTCTCCTTCAAGCCGTTCCCGGCGCCCGCCACGACGGCGGACGCGACGGCACTGCTGGTGGGTGCCATGCTGCAGCTGGCGCTGGCGTACGCTGCCCTCGCCCCCGGGCGGCGGGCCGCCTCTTCCTTGGCAGGCGAGGCCGGCGCCCAGCGGGCAGCGCTTGCGGCAGCGGGCCTGCCAGGCTCCCTGTACTGGCTCTCCTGGGCGGCCGCGCACGCCCTGGAAGCGGCCGCCGCGGCTGCTGCCTTTGGCGCGGCCGCTGCGCTGGCTGTGCCAGCCAAGGCGGCCCTGCTGGCGGCCCTCCTGGCGGGGGCAGCCACGGTAGCGGTCGTCGCCGGGGCGTACACGACCGCGGCCGCCCTCTCCTCGCGCGGCCCGACCGCGGCAGCCGACGCCTTCACGGCCGGGTATGTGATTTTGGCGTTGCCGGGCTACCTGGCCGGCTCCCTGCCCGCCGGTTCAAGGGCCGCCGAAACGGCTTGGGTGGCGGCCCGCTTCTTACCCCCCTCGTCGGCTGTCCTGGCCGGCGCGGGCGCCGGCACGGCCGCCGGGGTCGCGCGCGTGGGGGGCGGGTGGGCCGCCATGCTGCGGGCGCCCGCCACGCCGGGCGGGGCGGGCGGGCCGGGGGCGCCGAGCGTGGGTGGTATCCTGGTGTGCCTTACTGCCCAGGCGGTGGTGCTGGCCCTCCTGGCGGCCGCCCTCGACGCGGCGGCCGCCCAGCGGGCGGGCGGGCGGCGGGGCGCGGGCGCGCTGCCGCGGCCGTGCGTGACGATGCAACAGCCCGCCTCCGACGCCGACGCCGAAGGCGGGCCGCTCCTCCTGGACCCGTACCCCCTGGCCCCCGCCGCCGAAGCGGTCGACCTCGTCAAAATCTACCCGGCCCATGGCGGGGCCACGGCACCGACGACCGCCCTGGCGGGCCTCAGCCTGACCGCCCCGCGCGCGGCCGTCACTGCCCTCCTCGGCCCGTCCGGCGCGGGCAAGTCGACCGCCGTCTCCTGCCTGACGGGGGAGGCGGCGCCCACAGCCGGCGTCGCCCGTATGGGTGGCGTGGAGCCGGATGACGCCAGGCAAGCGGGCGTGTCCGTGGGCCTGTGCCCCCAGGCGGACGTGGCCTGGCCGTCACTGACCGTGCGGGACCACCTGCAGCTGTGGGCGGCCGTCAAGGGCGCGCCCTCCACAGCCGCCGCCGCGCGCGACGCCATCGCGTCCGCGGCCTCCATCGGCCTGGCCCCCAAACTGGACGCCCGCGCCTCGGAACTGTCCGGCGGCCAGCGCCGGGCCCTGGCGACGGCGGCCGCCCTGCTGCGCGCGCCAGACGTGGTCGTCCTCGACGAACCGACGGCGGGCCTGGACGCGGCCGCCCGGGCCCGCGTCTGGGGGGCGTTGGCTGCCCGCCCCCGGGGTACGGGCGCGTTGCTAGCCACGCACGCCCTGGAGGAGGTGGAGGCGGCGGCGGACGACGCGGTCGTCATCGGCGGCGGGCGGGCGCTGGCGGCTGGTGCGCCCGCCGACCTTCAAGCCCGGTTTGGAGGGGGCTACCGTTTGGCCGTCTCCTGGGCGGAACGGACAGGGAGTGGCGCTGCTGATGCTACTGCTGCTGCCTCTGAAGAAGACCCGGGCGACGCGGTCGCCGCCCTCGTGTCCCGGGCCGCCCCCGGCGCCGTCCGCCACGACGCGCGGGCCTGTGCGGCCGGGACGGCCCGCTTCCGCCTGGGCGGATCCGACGCGCCCGCATTCCCGGCCCTGCTGCGGGCGCTGTCGGCGGCAGGGCCGGGGCTGGGGTTGACGGGGGTGGCCCTGTCTGTCGCGCCGCTGGAGGACGCGGTCGCCGCGTTGACGGCTGACGCGGCTGGAAATGACGGCGGCGGCGTTCACGAGGGCATGCCTGGCGAGCTGCCCCTGGCCGCGCTCTCCTCTTCATCCCTCCCCCCTCGCACCCCGCCCGGCCTCGCCCTCACCACAACCCGCATCGCCGCCCTTGCCCGCTCTGCGCTCTGCGCTGCCCGTCGCCGCGCGGGCGCGGAGGCGTGGGCGGTCTTCACCGCGGCGTCCGCCATCGGGTTTGGGGCCTACCTGGCAGCGTCCATGGCCGCAGGCACGGGGAGTGGGAGCCGGGGCCCGGCGGGGCCGCCCCTGGCCCTGGGCCGTGCAGGGGCGCTGGCTGGCCACGCTGCGCTGCTCGGCGGCGCGCCCTCCACGGCCCCTTCCCTGCCGGCCCTCGCGGCGGCGCTCGGCCCGCCCAACGCGACCATCCTGCCTGGTGCAACCTCGCCGGGGCCAGGCGGCTTCGGCCCGCCGCCACCAGAGAGCATGGATGCCGCCCTCTTAGACTCCTGGTGGCGTGGCGCCCCGGCTTATGACGCCATGTTCACGGGCTGGCCAGGCCTCGGCGGGGCGGTGCTGCTGGCTAACGGGTCGGCGCCGGCGGGGCTATTTGGGGCGGTCGCGTCGGCGGTGCCCGCCCTGCTGGCCGTTGGGCGGGCGGGCGACGGGAGGAACGCCTCCCCTTCCGCCACCACCTCTCCTCTTCCACCTGTCCTCATCCCCCTGGCGCCTGGCTCGTCCGCCCTGGTCTCCGCCGTCGCCGCCGCCGCGGGCGGGTGGTTGTTTGCATTTGAGTTGGTGACGGCGACAGCAGTGGCGGCTGGGTCTGCGGGGCGGCGGGCGGCGACGGCGCGGGCTGGGGGGTCGGCCACCCAAGCACGCCTCGCGGGGGCGGGAGCGGGCGTGTCCCTGACCTCCGCCGCTCTGGCGGAGGGCGCCCGGGCGGCGGTCTGGCTGGGCGCAGGCCTGGCCGCGACCGCCCTGCTGGGCCCGCCCAACCTGTCCTCCCCGGCTCCGCTGGCTGCCCTGGCCGCCCTGGGCGCTGGCGGCGCGGCGGCGGCCGTGCTGGCGGCCTGGATTGCGGCCCGCATGCCTGCGGTGCCTGACCCGGAGGCCGCGGCGCTGGAGCCGGGGCGGGCGGCGTGGGCGGCGATCGGAGCGTCGGCCGGGGTGGGGGCGCTCCGGTTTGCCCCGCTCCTGCTGCCCGCCCGAACCAAGCTGTTGCGGGCCGCCGCGACCACCTTGCACCTCGCGTCCGCCACCTCCTTGCCCCCGTACAACCTGCTGAGGGGCGTCCTGGCGGTGGCGCTCGTGGATGAGGCTGAAAGTGCGGGCGGTGGTGGCGGGTCAGGCCAGGCTGACCCCCACCCCCTCGCCTCCATCCGTGCCTTTCGCCCGCTCCGCCTGTCGCCCCACCCCGCCCCGCTGGCCTGGTCCGCCGCCGGCCAGCCCCTGGCCTGCCTGGCCGCCCAGGTCGTCGCGTTCACCCTTGTTGCCCTGTGGGCGGAGGGCCGGCCCGAGGGCGAGGGCGCGGGGATGGGGCCCGTGGTGAGAGGGGTGGCGGCGATGGTGAGGAAGAACAGGCGGGTGCCTGGGGGAGGGGGGGGCACCGGCGGCCCGGAGTCCGAATCCCTGCTGATGGCGGGGGAGGAAGACGGCGACAGCGGCGGCGGTGACGCAGGTGCGGCAGCGGAGCGAGCGGCCTGCGTGCGCCTCGCCGCCTCCCCCGCGCCCCCCACCCTGCTGGTCGCGGGCGCGGCCAAAGCCTTCCCGGCCGGGCCGGCCGGGGGTGGAGGAAGAGGAGGGAGCGCGGCTACGCTCGCCGCCTCCCTGTTCGCCTCGCCGACCACCACCCGCGCCCTGCGCGGTGCCTGGCTCCACGCCGCGCCCGGCGAGTGCGTGGGCGTCGTCGGCGCCAACGGGGCCGGCAAGACCACCCTGTTCCGCCTGGTCGTCGGCGAGCTGGAACCGGACGCCGGCGCCGTGCTCGTGGCGGGCGCCCCCGCTGCGGGCGGGCGCGGGGTGTGCGGGTACTGCCCCCAGGGGGCGTCCCTGCCGCCGGGCCTCTCCCCGATCGAGGCCGTGGCGGCCCTGGCCCTGCTCCGCGGCGTGGCTCGGGGCGCCGCCAGCGGCGCTGCGGCCGCCCTCCTGACCACCCTCGGCCTCCCCACCTCCGCCTCGACCCGCCCCATCTCCACCCTCTCCGGCGGCCAGGCCCGCCGGGCGGGCGTGGCGGCCGCCCTGGTCGGGGCCCCGCCCCTGGTCGTCCTGGACGAGCCCTCCACCGGCCTGGACGCGGCGTCCCGGGCCCGCCTGTGGGCGACCGTGCGGGGCGTGTGCGGGGAGCGGAGCGCCGTCCTCGTCTCCTCGCACCGCCTGGAAGAATTGGATGCGGTGTGCGGGCGGGTGGCCGTCCTCGTGGGCGGGCGGCTGGCGGCCGTGGGTGCGCCCGCGGCCCTTCGCGCGGCGTACGGGGGCGGCGTGCGCGTCCGCGTCCTCCCCGCCTCGCCGGACGGCCCGGCCGCGGCGGCGGCAGAGGCGGCCACGGCCGCGCTGGGCGCGCCCCTGTCCTGCATTTCCCTGGAGCCCGGTGGCAAGGCGGCCGTCCTGCGCCTGGAGGGGGATGGCGGGGTGGGCGGCTTGGCGCTTGCCGACGTGTATGAGCGGTTGGAGGCGGCACGGGCGGGCGGGCTGGTGGGCGGCTTCTCCGCGTCGGGCGCGTCGCTGGAGGACGCGTTTCTAGTGCTGGCTGGGCGGCGGGTTGGTTGAGGGAGCGCACGCGTGACTTATTTTTTGTAAAGAGAGGAACATTTTTCCTTGCATGCATTTCCCCACCTCTCACACACATTCAATCGCCCCTGCCGCGCGCGCGCCAGTCCCCAGGCGCGCGCGCGGGGGCGTTGTTGAAAAAAACTTAAGACTAAAACAGAAAAAGAACCGAGAGAGTTTTCTCCCCCCATCCTCACTCCCTATCCGCCGCCATCTGGGCCAGCTTGGCCTCCGCGATGTCCGCCACCCGGTCATACTCCAGGGCCTCCTCCTCCTCACCCGCCGCCAGCGCGGCCGCCGCCTTCTCGCGGAGCACCGGAACGAAGTCCTCTAACTTTGTGCGGTTTGTCAGCTTGTCCACCCGGTTGGCAACGCCCTTGATCGTCATGCGGTCTGCCCGGTACACCGACAGCGCCCGCACCTCGCCCGCGTCGGCCAGGAGGGCCTTGTTGGTGGACCCCCCGCGCTGGGCGAGGGCGGGGATGGCGTCGCCCGCCCAGGGCGCCCAGTGGCGAAGGCCACCATCGCCCTCCAGGCGGGCAAGGCGTTCCTCCCGGGTCAGGCCGGGCGAGTAAGGGGCGTCGTCGTCGCCCTCCTCCTCGTCGTCATCATCATCAGCCAGGCGTGCTCCCCGCACGCGTGACCGGCTCCCAGCAGGAGGCATCGGCCGGCGGTCCCGGGTGGACCGGCGGAGGGGCGGCGCGTCTGGGGCGTCGGCCGGATGAGCGGGCCGCGTGCGTTTGGGTGCGTTTGGTTTCGGCGCCTTCCCGGCCGCCGCTGCCTTTGCCAGTCCCGCCGGCTTGGCGTCCAGGACTTGGGCCATGCGGGCTTCATTGGCCGCGATGCGGGCGGCCCGCTCCGCCTCGTACAGGGCGCCGGGCGAGAGCGGGTGGCGCGCATCGGCAGCGCCGGCTGCAGTCGGCCGTGTGGATGATGGAGGCGAGGCAGGGGCGCCGGTGCGGCCGCGGCCGGTGGTGCTGGGCATCATCAGCGGGTGGCTGGTGGACGGTGGCGTCCCTGTGGCGTGTGAGAGAGAAGGCCGCATCTCCCCAGGCGCGCTGCGCGGGAGGGGGAAACGAAAACCGATGAAGAGTGTGACGCAAGCCGACGAGTTGCGCCCGACGATCTTACCCTCCCGCCTTCTTGCTCGCCTGGGCGCTCGCCGCCGCGGCCGCCACCGCGGCGACCGCCACCGGCACGCCCGGGCCCATGGTGGAACTCAAATGGGCACCCATGATGTACCCGCTCACACCGCCCCCCCCGCCCTTGAGGCTGCGCGGGCGGGCGGCGAGCAGGGCGGCCGCCAGGGCCCCGAAATTCGCTGCCAGCTGGTCGGGCGGGAAGGAGCGCCGCCCGATGGGGGCGGCGACGACGCCGCCCTTGTCCGCCCGGAAGGCGGCATCCCCGCCGCGCTTGGCGGAGGCGACCGCCGCGGCCAGGGCGGCAGGGCCGCCGGTGATGACGGTGCCCGCCTTCGGGGAGGGCATCAAGCCGCGCGGCCCCAGCACGCGCGCCGCGCGCGCGAGCGCCGGCATCAGCGCCGGCGTCGCCAGGCACCGGTCCAGCCCGGACACGGCCGCCCCGCCGCCCGCCGCGTACTCGGCCGCCAGGTCGGCGCCGCCGACGACGTCCGCCCCCGCCTCCCGGGCCGCGTCCGCGTCGGCACCATCCGCAAAGACTGCCACTTTCGCGGCCTTGCCCGTCCCAAACGGCAAGGCAACCGCCCCACGCACGGCCTGGTCACCCCGGCGAGGATCGGTGCCCAGGCAGAAGGTGGCGTCGACGGATTCGTCGAACTTCGGGCGGGTGGGGTGGGACTGTTGAGATGAGGGACAGAGACGACGGGTGTGGAGGCTAGGTTGAAGAGAGCGTCGGGTGGGGGGTCGATTTGTTTTTTCTCTCGCCACCGCGCGCTCTGCTCGGGTCAGCCTCCCTGGCTGTGCAGGGCTGATAGGGGTAGGCGGCAACTTCCAGCCGCACCCAGCGTGCGGCTGCTCCCTCCCTCTCCCCTTACCTGGACTTTCTCCACCGCGGCCGCCAGATCAAGCGGCGTCGGCGGTGGGCGGGCCGCGCCCACGATGAAGGCCGGGGGCGGGAGGGCCGCGTCTTCCAGGCGGACGGAGGCCGCGGAGGCGGCTGTGGAGGCAGGGCGCCAGCAGGCGGTGCTGGTGGCGGCCTGCCCTGCCCGCAGGGCGGACGCGAGGAGGGCCGACGACGCTCGCCGCATTTTTCGTCTGTAGTGTGAGACACGGTATACACCTCGTATTCACTCTTTCTTTTCGGCTCCCTTGGTCCCCCATTTCCTCAACCCCTGATTACTAACGCCATGGCCACATCCCTGCGGTCCGTCTATCGGGGTGAGTTCTTAGAGGGTTGCGAGGAAAAGAGATCGAAAAACAGGCGACAGAAAAAAATCTCGAAACAAATCAAGCAACGACGAGGACGTCTCCCAATTGGGGCCCCGGTGTGCCGCTCAGGCGACGCCTCTTTCAATGCCGCGACTCCGGGTACAGAGCAAGGGTTTGCCTGTGATCCTGATGCAACACAAATGCGCATTGGTTGAAACTCACAACACCGCCCCTCCACCCGAAACACAGCGACGACGGCCGCGGCGGCGCGGCCCGCGACCGGCCTCGGCTTGCGGCCGCGCCTCGCCCGCCCGGCGGCCGCGGCCCAGTCGCCGAACGTGCCCGCCCTCGCGCCCGGGCGTGGGGCTGGCCAGGTGAGTGCAGGGCGGGCAATGCGATTTGGCGACCCTTTTCTCATGGCACCGTGGCACAGTCGCTCTCTCTCTCAACCTCACCCTCAACTTGCTCTCGCTCTCATCCATCCATTTTCCTCTCTCTCTTAGCCTCTCCGCACCGCCCGCCCCCTCACCATCCCGGCCGCCAGCCCGCCGGCCTGGCCACAGGCCACGGAGAACAAGTTTTTCCCAGGTATGGAAAAATGCAGGTGGAAAGCGGAGAGACGGCCCTTCTTCAAAAAATGCATGCTCTCTCACGCGCGCGCTCAACCCCCTGTCTCTCTCATTTCATTCTGAACAGGCCACTACGCCGCCATCGCCCTGTCCACCCTGAAATGGGTGTTTGCCGTCGGCGCGATTGCCGCCGTCATCGAGACGCCCAAGGTGTGTGTAAGAGAGGGCAAAAGAGTGGGAGTGCTGTGGCTGTCAACAAGCCCCCCGCCCACCCCCTCTCCACCCTCTCACCCCATTTTTTTTTTCATTATTCTCACAGTTCCTCGCCTTCACCTTCCTGCCGGCCACCGCCGCCTGGGCGCCCTTCATCGCCAAGCTGCTGGGCTCTAACTACATCATGCTGGCCGCGGCCACGGCGTCCCTGCAGCAGCTCCACCAGAGCGGGCTCGGGGCCAGCCCAGCGGGCGAGGCCCTCACGCTCGGCCTGCTCGCGTCGGCCGCCTTCCGGGGCCTCCACCTGGCACTGTACCGCCCGTTCTACACGCAGGCCGCGTGGGGGGTGCAGGCGGTGGGGGTGGGGGTGGTGGTCGCCCTCGTGGCCGCCCTCTACTCCTCCATCGCGGCGCCCACCGACGAGGCCGGGGCAGCTCCGGACGCCGTGCCGCGGGCGGGCCTGGCGAGCCTCGCCCCGAAGCCGGGCGTGCCGCTGTCCGCGGGGTACGCGCTCGCCGCCGTCGTCTTCCTCGTCGGCGGCGTCATCATGGGCGCCCTGCCGCCCTCCATCCCGGCCCGGGCCTTCGCGGGCGGCGACCCGGGCGCGCTGCTGACGGCGATGCGCGGGTCGTTTGCGTCGGGGGTCGTCTTCCCCGGCGCGGTCGCGGCCTGGGTGCTGAAGGACGCGGCCGACGCGGGCACCCTCGGCTGGCCGGCCGTGCGGGCCCTGAACGTGGGCCTGCTGGCGGCCAGCGTGACGCGGGGCGTCGCCGTCTTCATGGCGGCCCAGGCCGGCGTGCTGAGCGGGAGCGCGCCCTGGCCGGTCCCGGTCGCGATCCATGCGAGCCTGGCCCTGGTGGCGGCGGGGGGGCTGGTAAAGGGGGGGTGGGGTGCGGTTTGAAGGGGGTGGTGAGGGATGGGTGGGTGGGTGGGGTGGGGTGGGGTGGGGGTCTTGCACGTGTGCGCGTGTGTGTGATGAATTGAGAGTCCAAAAGGTGGGGGGGCGGGGTTGAGACCCCCGAGGACACCCGACAGTGTTTTCACTCTCCCTTTTAAGTCGGGAAAAAGTGGTGGGCTGTCTCTCGCTTGCTTTCGCTTTCGCTTTCGCCTTCCACACGACACCGCGCCCGTCACAATGCCCCTACCCACCTGGCAGCTACCTTCATCTCTGTCCCCTGAAACGGTCGGCGGCCATGTGGCGGTCCTGACCGCGGCCGCGTGCGTGCTCCTGGCGGCATGTGCTTGCAGGCCGACCAACCCGACCGCCCGTCGGCCGCCCACGCCGCCCACGGCCAGGGACCGGCGCCTGGATGCAACCCTGCAGCGGGTCGCCCCCTCCCAGAACGGCTTCCTGCCGGCACGCGTGCCGTGCTTCGAGTTCGGTGGCGAGATGGGGCGGATCGTCGAGGTGAGGAGAGGCGCGTCAAAAGGGGACACGCCAAATTGCAAATCCCCTGAGCGACGTCGCGCGCTTTTTTCGGGGCGGCGCCACCCGGGCCGCCCCGAAACACCTCACACCTCACCATCGCCCTTTTGTATCCCCGCCCGCTGCTTTTGTTTTCTGGTTGCGCGCTCGCCACAACAACCCCGCGCGGACGCACACGCTCCTCACCCCCTTCCTCCCCCCACCGCACATTCTCATCCCTCATCTCACAGATCGCTGACGCCGCCCCGCCCCACTACGCCCGCGCTGACCCGGCCGCCTTCCGGGCCTGGCTCGCCGCGGCCGCGTCCTCCCTCGACCCCGACGCGCTCCTGGCCCAGCTCGCCGCCTTCACCGACGGCGCCACCACCCGCTGCGCCCTGGTCCCGCTCGTCTACCTCGCCCACGCCTTCCGGTGGGGCGCCACCCGCCCGCCGCAGTGGGTGATGGACGAGGGCGACGCCGCGCCCGCGCTGCCTCACCCGCTGGGCGCGGCCTTGCACGCGCTGCGCGCCCCGCTCGGCCTCCAGGCGTCGGGCTCTATCTCGCTCCTGTTCCTGTGGAACTGGGGGCTGGTGGGTGGTGGGGGAGGGCGCGCCGCTGGCCCCCGCCTGCCCGCCCCGGGCGAGCCCTTTGACCCGGCCACCCACCTGGCCACGGCCACCGTGCGGCCGCGCTTCCGCTTCTGCAGCGGCGAGTTGGAGGGCGCGGAGGCGGCCGTCCTCCACTCGGTCCTGCTGACGGAGGCCGCGGGCACGGGCATGGGCCGGGCGCTGGTGCGCCTGTTTGAGGCCGCGGCAGACGCGGAGGACGCGGCCCGGGAGGACGGGGTCGCACTCAAGACCGCGGCGGCGGCGGGGGCGGCGGGCAGGGCGGCGGCCGCGGCCTGGAGGTGGCTGCCCTGGTCTCCCGCCCGGCGCGCCGTGCGCGCCGCGGCGGCCGCCGCGGCCGCGGCGGCCGACCTGCACGCCTCCCTCAAGCAGTGCCTGGGCGTCTTCCACACCGTCTTCCGCCAGGCGTCGATCCCCATCTCGGCCTGGGCCTTCCACATCCAGCCCTCCCTGTGCGCGGTGGCGCCCGGGGACCATGGCGTGGGCGGCGCCCAGATGCCGTGGGTGCACGCCTCGGACGCGGCCTTTGGCATCGACCAGGCTGGGGACGCCCTGGGCGCGGTCGTCGCCGCCAACGCGGGCTGCTTGCTGCCGGAGGAGCGGCTGTTTGTGTCGTTCTGCGCGGCGCACGGGGTGCCCCTGCGGCGCTGGTTGAGAGGGAAGGGCGCGCGGGCGGCAGTGGTCGCCCAGGCGCCGGCGGCGGACCCTTTCCCGGGCCTCGCCCCGCTGCCCGACCTCGCGGCCCCCGCCCGCGACGCGTTCGCGTCCGCCCTGGCCGCGCTCGTCGCGTGGCGGGCCACCCACCGCGCCCGGGCGGCCGCTTACCTGGCCCCTCCGGGCGCGCCCGTCAGGGCGACGACGGGCGGGACGGCCGTGTATGGAGGCGGAGGAGACGACGGCGATGACAATGCGGCCGCGGCCTCCGTGCGCGTGCGGGCCGGGTTCAACGCGCTGATGGACGGGCGGATCACGTCCACCCGGCGGGCGGGGTTGAAGAGTGGTGGGCCGGGTGTGGGGGTGGTCGCGATGCCTGCCACCACCGCCGCCACCGCCTCGCCCGCGATGGCGGAGCTGTTCCCAGAGTGAGGAGGTGCGTGCGTGTGTGTTTAGGTGTTAAGGTGCAGAAAAATAAAAATGGGCGCGAAGAAGTGCTTTCCAGTTTCACGGGCGACCAGGCGGATTCACCACATCTTTTCAAACACGCGGTAGTGATCATCCTTCATGCCGAGCCGCCTGTAGACTGCGTGTGCAGACTCATTGCTGTCCTCTGCGTACAGTCGCAGCCCCGCCGCCCCGGCCGCGCGCGCTCCGCCCTCCACCGCCTCCCACAGCGCCCGGAACGCGCCCTGTCCCCTGTGGGCCGGGTCGCAGTAGACGGATTGTAGCCACCACACGGTCGAGTTCCGCCAGTCCGACCACTCAAAGGTGACCATGCAGCAGGCCGCGACGGTGGCGGGCGAGACCGAGGGCGAGGGTGAGGCCGCGAAGGTGGCGGGCGAGGGCGAGGGCGAGGGCAAGGCAACAAAGTAGAGCGCGCGTGCTGGGTCACCCACGGCCGCGGACACGCCCGCGGCCACCGTGCCGGCGTCCAGTGCCAATTCCTCCGTTTCCAGGGCCATCGCGATGTTGAAGGCCGTGATGGTCGGCACGTCGGACGCAGCCGCCGGGCGGACGGTGAAGGTCGACATTTGTTTTCTTGCACGCGCGCGCACGTAGGATGTGTATGAGCCTCTCACTCTCTCTGTCACTCAGCAGGGTGCAGCTAGGGATACGCGTGTGTGATGAGAGTGCGTGCGAATTGTGCGTGCGCCAGGGAGGTGGGGGCACCAGCACACGCAGCCGAGAAGAGCCGCTCTCTCAATTTTTCATCTCTGGCCACGCTCGCAGTGTCGACCCGCTCACTTCTCTTTTTTCTGAATAAAAAATAAACAGCGTGCGCCATAATGGCCTCCCCACCCCCGCACCCACCACACCGGGCCTCCGGGACTGCCACCACTGCCCCACCACCTCGCCTGACCTCCGAAGACCCCATCAAGGTCGGCCCCCCGCCACCGTCCGAACAAGCCGCCAAAACTCCTCCACCCCCGCACCCGGCCCCACAACCTGCGTTGACCATCAACAACCGCGTCGCCGCAGTCCGGCCGGGCGCCCTGGACCTGCGCCACTTCGCCGACGAAGACACGTCGTCGTCCTCCCCGCCAGCCTCGCCCCACGCCTGGGCGACCGCTCGCCCCGACCTGGCCCTTGAATCGGTCGTCGGCGGCGCCCCTCTCGTCCGGTCTCCCCGCACGGCCGGCCGCGTCCACGTGGCCACCGGGGCCAGCGCCGACCCAACGGGCGCCGCGCCAACGGCCACCGGCACGCCCCGGTGGGGTGGGGGCTCTGTTGAGGGCGCCAAGGGCGGGCGCGGGCCGCTGTTTGAAGGCATCTCGGAAGAGGATGAGGACGGTACGCCCTCTCCTGGAGAGGACGACGACGACATGTGCGGCGCGTAAGAGGAGAGGTGAGCGAGCATTGTGTCACCTGCATTTCTGTTCCATCTCTCCCGCCTTTCACCAGCGCGGCGACGCCCCCCCACCCGGCGACGCCCCGCCCACGCTCGGCCGCCGCCGCCCGCCACTACCCACACTGCTCCGCCGTCGCCCACTGCCCGCGTGCAGCAGCACCCGCCCCACCCCTGCCGCCGCCGCCGCAAACCCGCGCCGCGCGTCGGCGAGCAGCTGGTGCGCCGCGTCTGCGGCCGCCCCGCCATCGCCCTCCACCCCGCGCGCGGCGGCCGCCAGGCGGCGGGCGTGCTTCTCCACGGTCGCCCAGTCGCCCGCCTCCCGGGCGGCGGCGGCCAGGTAGAGGAGGGCGTCCTCCGCGTCGGGAGTCAGGGGCGGCGGAGGGGCCGCAGGGTCGCCTGCTTGCCCTCCGCCCATCCCGGCCACCTCAGCGCGCGCGTCGGCGGCCGCCAGGGCCGCCGCGTGGTAGGCCGCCGCCGCCTCGTGGTCGCCCATGCGTTCGTGGACCCGGGCCAGGCGACCCAGGCAGGAGGCTTCCGCGTCGTCGCCCGCGCGGAGGGCCCGGCGGTAAGCCGCTGCCGCGCCGCCGTCGTCCGCGAGCGCCCCGCCCTCGCAGCACTGGCCGACCGCCACCCACATGCGCGCATCCCCCGGCCGCAGGGCCGCCGCCCGCCGGTAGTACCAGAGCGCGTGGTGGGGCAGGTGCAGCAATTCATACGCCTGGCCCAAGCCGTACCAGGCCCGGTAATCGCCGGGCGCCGCGTCCACGGCCCGCCGGTAGGCGTCGACCGCGGCCGCCGGGTTTTGGAGCTCGACGAACTCGTGGCCCAGCAGGGTCCAGGCGCCGCCACCCGGGCCGCCCACGCCGGAGCCGGAAGACGGGGGCGGGGCCAAGGCCAGGGCGCGCCGGAAGGCCGCCACCGCCCGGGCGTGGTCGCCGCGGAGGGAGAAAAAGTTGCCGGCCGCGATCGAGGCGGGCGCTGAAAACTTGTCCGTCGCCGCCGCGGACCGGGCCAGCGCCGCTAGGCCGGGCCCGTCGTCTCGGACGTACAGCACGTTGGAGTGGGTGTCCACATCGTCCAGGCGGTGGGGGTCCCGGTCGTGGGCGTCCGCGAATAGCTCCTGTGAGGAAGCGGAGGGGGTTGGGTGGATGGATGCATGAGAGAGTGAAGAGAGTGGTGGTTGCGTCTCCTCTGTTTCGCGCTCTCTCTTTTCGCCCGTCCCTTCTCCCGCCTTCTCGGAGGAGAAGGCTGACACCGGCGGATAAAGTGCGAGAAACGAAGAGAAGGAAGAGGCTCGCCGCTGAAAAAGAAAAAGAAAAAAACCCCTCTCCTCTCTCTCCCTCTCTTCCTCACCTCGGCCTCGTCAAAATTGCGGGCGAAGTAATGGGCGACCGCCGCGGCCGAGCCCACCCACTCCGAGGTTGGGAAGGCGGCGCCCAAGGGCTGCAGGGCGGCTAGGGCGTTTGAGGCGTCGTGTGACTCGTTGGCCAGGTGGGCGGCGTAGAACTGGAGGGGGGGAGAGAGTGGCGTGTGTTGTGAGAGAGGAGCAGGTTGGGATGGATGCGAGGCCTCTTCCCTCTTCCCTTCACACAATCCCCAACTTACGTGCACCGCCCAGTGCGCCGGCAGGCGGGCGTCCGCCAACGCGGCCGCGACAGGGGACGCGACATCTCCCCCTCCACCACCAGGCGACGCGCCGGCACCGGCAATGGCCCCCCCCCCGACCAGGCCCGCCAGCGCTGTCCAGGCGCCCCAGTTGAGTGGAAACGCGCGCAGGGACGCCATCAACAGCTCGGCCGCCCCCTCCGCCTCCCCCCTGTCCGCCCGGACCAGGCCGGCCAGATACAGCCAGAACGGGTCCCAGGCCGGGGAGGGCGGGCCGGGTGGCGCCGCGGCCGCCTCCAGGCGGGCCAGGACGGCCGCGAGCTCCGGGTTGCCAGGGTCGACCGCGGCGGCCGCGGTCGGAGGGGGGCCGCCCGCCACGCCGCCGCCGGCGGCCAGGAGGCCGGCCACGCCGCACCCGCCCGGGCCTGTGGCGGTGGTCGCGCTCGCACTGCCGCCCAGGGCCGCCCCGCGCTCGAAGCGGGCGGTCGCCCGGGTGGCCTCCCCCGCCAAGTACAAAGAAAAGGCGGCCAGGAACACGCCGCGCGGCCCGGCCGCGCCCCGCAGGGCGTGCGCCGCCCGGCGGTATTCCCGGCCCGCAAAGAGGGCGGCCGCGAGAGCGAGGGCGTCGGCGGCGGCAGCGTCGGCTGGGTGGTCGGGCTCCTGGCGTGCGGGCGGCGGCGGCGGGTTTGCAGGCGGGGGGAGGCCTGGGGATGATGATGGAGGGGAGACATGGAGGGGGGGGTGGCGTTCAATGCGCTCTCGCGCGCTCCCTTCCCGACGCGGACGCGCACACACGCCGCACACACACGCCACACACAACCTCATCACACACATACCTCTCAGCTGTTCCCCTACCCACTTGGCGGGCGCGACCAGGCCCCGGGCCAATAGGGACGCGGACGCGGCCCGCAGTTCGCAGCGCGCCGCTGCGACTGCAGTCGGGGACGACGGGAGCAGGGCCGGGTCGGGGAGGGGTGGATGGTCGGGGTGCTCCATTGGGAGGTAGGTGTGTCTTTGAATGTGTGTGCGCTCGTGTGGGGATGAGTAATGGGCCAGCGCGGGTATGGAGAGAGACGGGCACGGGAGGCGGGGGGCGTCCCTCTCGATCGAGACAATGAAAAGAAGATGAAAAAAAAAAAAAAAAGGACCTTGCATGGGTGCAGCCAACGCGCCGTCTCTCTCATCTCTCAAGGCAAAGGCCCCCGCCCGCTCCTCCTGTATTTATCCCGCATCCCTGGCAACGCGCGCGTACTGCATGACTTTTATTTAGAGCCCGCACACGCCGACCGTGTGCTCCTTTGATTTTCATCCATCCATCCATCCTACCATCAAGCGTGCGCCCGTGCGTCCCGCTCCACTGCGAACTTGACCCCGCCAAAGCTCAGCATGCTGCCCGGTCGCAGCGTCGTAGCCACGTTTTGCTTAATCGGCTGCCCATCCAGAAGCACCTCGCAGCCCTCCACCTCAAGCGTCGTGATTGAGAGGGCAGAGGCTACATCGGAGTCGAGCGGGTCGTACGACGCATTCCCGGGGGTGACGGTTTCGAAGGCGGCGACGAGGTGGCCGGGAACGTTTGCGATGGCGACGTCCCCGCCGATGTCGACGGCCGCGCCGACGGACGCAAACTTGCGGCGGGAGATGGGGCCTGGGTGGGAGAAAATGGGTGGGAGGAAATGGGGTGGGAGGAAAAGAGGCTAGGTTGATGAGTCGCGCGCGCGCGCGCGGTCGCTCGCATCTCCTTTTCCGGGCGCGCCCACCGCCCGAACCCGGCTTCAACCCGCTCCAACCCGCATCTCAAAGAGGTCAGAAATGATGGCGGCCTGTCTGGGCATGGTGCGGACTCACTCCAACCACTACCCCGGACACGGAACGTGATGACTCAAAATCTCACCGGACAAGTCCAACACCACCTCGCCCTTTGTGGCCGGCGTGTGTCTCGGGTCGCCCGAACAGCTGCGCAGGGTCCAGACGAGCTGGGCTGCGGGTGAGCGGGGTGCCTTACGAGCTTGGGCAGGCCGGGCGAGCGTGGGTTTGGCGAGCGGGTTGAGGGCGGTGGCGTGCATTTTTTTTTTTTTTTTTTTGAGAGATGAGATTTGCGTGTGACGACAATGAGAAATTTCTACCTCACCCACCGCAGCACGCGCCGCATGACCGCCTGCACGCCCCGCGCCGGGTGCACGCCCGGCGGCGGCCCCCACGGCAGCACCGGGTGCCCAGGCCGCACGCACGCGGCGGGCGGGGGTGGCGGCGGCGGCCGCCGGGGCGCGCACCTGCCGCGGCCGGCCACCCCGGCCCCAGGCAGCAGCACGCTCGGGCGCGGGGCTCGTTGACTTTGCAGGACGCCCGCCGCCGCCGCCACCGCCGCCGCCTCCGGGCACCACCCGCCCCGCCCCCCGCCAGACGAGGAGGAGCCGCCCGATGACACGTAGATCGGGGCGCCGTCCTCCTCGACCGCGGCGGCGGCGGCGGCCGGCGGCGGCCCTGCTGCACCCCCACCCTTCACCCTCGCTTTTTCTTCCTCCTGGTCCCGGAGCGTGGGCACCCGCCGCTGCTTGCGCGCCCGCCGGGCCGCCCGCCGGGCCGCCCAGGGCGAGGCGTCGCCCCCCCCGAACCGGGCCTGGCGGCCCAAGGCAGCCACCCAGGTGTCCGGCGCACCGCAGGCCGGGCAGGCGCCGGCGACGGGGAGGAGCTGGGGCGGGAGGCGTGGCGCCGTCCCGCCCTCGCCGCCGCCGCCGCCGCCGCCCGTGGAGGCCAGGAAAAAATCGGCGAGGCAGTCGATGTGGGAGACCGACCCGCAGGCCGGGGCGGCGCCAGCGCCTTCAACCACGCCGCCGCAAGGCAGGACGGCGGTGCCGGGCGCGATGGGGTCGCCGCACACAGCGCACGCTGAGGGGTGCGGGGCGGGGAGGGAGAGCGGGGCCGCCTGCTGGAGAGACACGCGGCCGCCAGCTCCCCCGCTGTCCTCCGCCTCCTCCTCCGATTCCTCCTCCGAGCTCCCGCCCTCATCGGGGTCCCCGCCGCCGCCGCCACCGCCGCCGCCGCCGCCGCCCGTCGCCGTCAGGACGGGCGCCGTCAGGGCGAGCGTGTCCAGGGGCGCGGCCTCGATGAGGACGTGCCGTGGAAAGGGCGGCGCCCCGCCGCCCCCTCCCCTGCCACCCCCACCCCCTGCCGCGCTCAGCAGGCCCGCCGCCGCGTCCGCTGTGAGGGTGACCGTCAGCGGGAACGCCCGCCAGGGGACCGCCGATAGCATGGTCGCCAGGACGCGCACCCGGCCGCGCGGGCCGGTGAGGGCCGCCCCCTGCAAGCCGGCCGCCGCGAGGGCGGGGCGGACGGCGGTGGACCGGGTCGGGTGCTGCCACGCCCACTCGAACGCCAGCGCGGCGGCCCGCGTGGGGAAGCCGTGCACGACGAGGACCATGTCCCAGGGCCGGTGGCGGTGCGTCTTCCAGGCGCCCGCGGCGAGCTCGCCGTTGTGCTGGCGCAGGCGGCGGGACGGGTTGACGGTGAAGCTGTTTGAGAGGGAGGGGGAGAGGGTTGCGCCGCATTTTTTTTGAGTTTTTAGAGTTGGGACGCGCCGTCGCGCCTCCTCTCAGCGGGACCGCGCATCTCATTTCCTTCCACTCCTCACCCAACATAGGTCCGCTGAGAGGCGGGCGTCGCCCGGGAGACCAGCAGGTAGACGCCCGCGAAGGAGGAGGTGGAGGGCTGGTCGCCCATTGCGCTTGCGCGAAAAAAAAATGAAGTGTGGAAGGCAACCTTCTCCACCACTGCACAGTTTCCGTGTCGTGTCCCCCCCCGTTGTGCTCTCGCGCGCGGGGGCTTCTCCCCTGTTATCGCACCACCTGCTGAAATAGAGAGGAAGGCGACCCTTGTAGACGCGTTTGCTTGTCTGCCTCTCAAGTCTTGGCACCTATCCATCATGCCACCCGCCCTGCCGGCCGCCCGCCTGGCCCGACCCGCTGCCTGGGGGCAGCAGAACGCGCACGCTTTCCACTCCCGCCCTCACCGCCTGGCACCGCCACCACCACCAGCAACCAGCGGCGAAGCTGCTGATCCTGCGCCCCCGCCTCAACTCTGGCGGAAAGGCATCCCCGTCCCGACCCGCCTGCTGGGTGGCAGTGGGAGCGATGACGGTGACGTCGGCATTGAGGTGAGAGGGGAGAAGGCCGCGCGCGCGCACGCCCGCCTAGCAGCCCCGCACACTCTCCACCGTCCCGCATTATTGTGAGCTTGAGCTGACAGAGACGGCACCAGGTGTGAGAGGTCATCGCCAACCCCCCGGTCCCGCCCCGAAAAGCCACACAGGGCGCGCGCGCGCGCGCCCCCGACCCCCGACGACGCCGACATTCACTTTTCGTCTCCCCCCTCCCTTCCATTTTAGCGCGCCATCTACACTGTCCGCCTGACGACGGGCGATGCACGGGGGGATGGCCTGTCTGAGCCGGCGTCCGGGGTGCTCGTGCTGCTTGTGGATGAGGTGAGAGAGGGCGGAGGGGAGAGGGAAAAAAAAAGGCCGCGTGTTTTCCGACCACCCCGCTCTCTCAATCCCATCCATCCATCCATTCTTCCCCTCAGTCCGGCGCCGCCCTCCTCCACCGCATCGCGCCCCTCGCCGACCCGGCCGACGCCGCCGCGGACGCTGACGCCCTCTGCGACGCCGCTGGAACCGCAGGCGCGTGCAGCGAGGAGGGCAGGGCGGAGCACGCCCGACCCCCACCACCCCCACCACCCCCGACCCGGGTGCGCTTTCAGCGGGGTGCGGTCGACGAGGTGTCCTTCGCAGGGCCGGCCTTGCGGGCGCTGGCCTCCCTTGCGGCGTGCCCGGAGGCCGGGACCTGGCAGGTGGAGGAGGCGACCGTGACGGCGGCGCCCGTGCCGCCCAAGACAGCGGGCGGTGCTGCCGCCCCCCCCTCGCCATCAACCCCACCAACCCCGCCGACCCGCTTCCTGCTGGGCGCCGCCCGGGCCGGCGACCCTGCGGCCGCCTCCCTGGCCCCGCCCGTCCCGCCCGGCACCGTCATCGTCGGCTCCGGCGATGCCGCGGCCGCCCTGACGCCCGCCCAGGCGGCCGCACTGCGGGAGGTGGGCCTGGCCGAGTACGGCGGCCTCAAGGGCCGGGCCCTGGCCGCGACGGCCGCCCTGGTGGGCGGGGGCGCCCTGTTCCTGCTGGCGGCGGCGGGGCCGGGAGGAGGGGGACAGGACGGGCTGGGCCCCCTGGCCGCCTGGGCGGGCGGCGGGGCGGCCGGCCTGGCGTACGGGTGGGCCCTGCAGGCGGGCGTGGACTCGGTCGGGGGTGGGGGCGGGGGCGGGGGCGGGCCGGCGAGGGGTGGCGCGCCCCCCGCCCTCCAGCCCGCCCCCTCTCTCCCGGCCCGCCTCCTCGGGTCACCCCCCGCCCGCATCGCCCTCGTCGCGGGGCTGGGCCTGGCAGCCCTGGGCGCCACCACGGGCGGCGGCGGCGGCGGCGGCAGCGCGTCGGTGGTGGGCGTCGCAGCAAGTGCAACCACGACACCCGCCCCCGCCCTCCTCCGCCAGCTCCTTACCGCCGCCGCCGGCTTCTCCATGTACAAGGTCGGCTTGGTGGCGACCGTGGCGGCGGCGGACGCGCGCGGGGCGGGGCCGACCAGGGAGGAGGAGGAGGAGGGGGCAGGACGACGTGGCCCCGAGTGATGTGGTGAGGGGGTGCGGGGGAGAGGCGCCTGGAGACAGAGTTTTTTAATTGTAAGTAAGGTGGAATGTGTGTCGGTGCGTGTGTGTAGAAGGGGCGCACGGCTGTCGGGCACGGGGGACGCGCGGCAGAACAGAGGAGGTTGAAAGAAGCAAAAAAAAAAAAAAGCAAGATTACAAAAGAAAAATACAACATATAAAAGCCGCGCGCCCCCGCTCTCCCCCTCCTCCTCACGGCAGCACGGTGAAGAGCGGGGACCGGGGGATGCTGCCCGCCGCGGCGTCCAGCACGCTGCCCGCCCGGCGCAGGCAGGAGGCGGCCAGCCCGGCATTCAGCCCCAGCGCCCAGGCCGAGTGGGCGGCCGCGTCTGGGGCCTCCAGGGCGAGCACGCCACGCCCCGTGTGCAGGCGGAGCGCCGCCCCGGGCGCCCAGGGCCCGCCCGGGGCTTCCACGCGCTGGATGGGGGTGGCCACCTCCAGGCGGGAGGCGGCGGCGGCGGCGGCGGCGGCGGCGGCGGAAGGCAGCGCGGCGGCGGCGGGCGGGCCCTTCCCCCTCCGCCCCCCCCCCCCCCCGCCCAGCAGGACGAGGGCCGCCCGGGGCCCCGCGTGGCGGTAGCGCAGCACGAGCGCCGCACCGCCCGCGCCGCCCCCGACCACCCCCACCCCGCCCTCCAGGCGCACGCTCAGGGTGCGGACCGGCCGGCGGGCGGGCGCGGCCGTAGGCGGGGAGGCGGGGAGGCGGGGGTTTACCCACTTCTTGCGGGCAGGCGCGCCCGCGGCCAGGGCGGCCAGCAGGTCGCGCCCCGTCACCCCGCCCGCCGCGCCGGGGGGCGCCCGCAGGCGGTCCAGGTCGGCCCGGATGGCGGCCGGCGGACGGGGGCGGGAGAAGAGGAGGGCGGCGCCCCGGCCGCCGAGCAGGGCGGCCGGGTCGGCGCCAGGCGCGCGCGGGGAGGCGGTGGCCGAGGGCGGGGCGGCCCCGGCCGCCTCCCCCGCGCCACCCGCCGCCTCGCCCGCGGTGCCGGTCTGGGTGCGAGGGGCCGCGCCGCCACCCGCCCGCCCCGCGGGCGTGTCCGGCGCACGCGGCTCAAAGATGTCGAAGGCGCCGGGCGGCGGCGGCGGCGGGGCCGGGGCCGGGGGAGGGGCCGCGGCCCCTCCCGCGCTGCCTCCCACCTCCCCGCCAGGGCCCGGCCGGGGCGGGGGCGGCCGCCGGGGCAGGCTGGTGGACCGCCTCCCGCCCCCGCCAGACGACGCCCCGCCCACTGACCCGCCGCCCAGGGAGGTCAGAGAGGCCAGGGACGCGGCGGGCGGCAGGGTGGGCGAGGAGAGCGTGTGCCCGGGCGCCCCGGGCAGGGGGCCGCCGCCGGGGGAGGTCGCCCCGCTCGCCGCGCCGCTGCGCCGTGTGGGCGGGGCGAACGGGTTGTCATCGTCGGTGGTGGCGGTCGTGCCGCCATCACCAGCCAGCTCGCCTGCCAAGGTCGGGCGGGAGGAGGCGGGCAGGGGCGAGCGCGCCCGGGCGGCGGCGGGGGGTGGGGTGGGGGGCGGCGAGTCGAGCGGGCCGGCGCTCGTGGTGGGGGCTCGGGACGGCCTAGCGCCGCCCGCCGCGGCGGCGCTCGCCCGGGGCGGGGGCGCCCGCGCGCCATCGCCACCGCCACCACCGTCCACCGCCTCCCTGGCCGCCCGGGCGGCGGCGAGGGGCCCGGGGCGGGGGGCCGCGGGCGGGGGCGGGGGCGCGGGCAGGCGGCCGCGTGGCGGGGACGGGGACAGGCCGCCGCCGCCGCCGCCGTCCTCGGTCCGGGCGACGGAGGCGGTTCGGGAGGCAGGGCGGTCGCCACTACCACCACCAGGCAGCGGCGGGCTGGTGGCGGCCGCGGCGCCCTCCCTCCCGCGCCGCCCGCCCCTCCCCTCACCCACACACCCACCAAGCAGGGAGGCCGCGCCCTCCTCCTCCTCCCCTTCCCCCCCGTCCGCCCGCAGCGCGCCGTACCCGCCCGTCGCGGCCCCTACCAGCCGGACCGCCGTACGGGCGGCCCGGGCGGGGGCGGATGTGGCGGCGTCGACGGCGGCGCCGACAACGACTTTGAGTCTGTGAGAGAGAGAGAAAGAGAGGCGTGAGTGGTCGAGGAGGGGAGCTAACGTTTCTTTTTTTTTCCGCTCGCACCAGAAAAACGCATGCGCCCTGCACCTCTCTGCTGCTGCCCTCTCGCACTTTTGGGCCGGGTCGACAGCCACGTCCAGGCCACGCCTCATCGTGAGCGGGTGTTGAAGAGGAGCGGCAGGGGGTGCGATCGCCGCGTGGGGAAAGGGGAACAACACGCTTTCGCCGAGACACGCCCGCGCTCTTTCGAGAGTGCACTTCCACGATTTTTTCTTTCTTTCCTTTTCTCCTCCGTCTTTTTTTGTTTTTTTTGAAGTTCACGTCACACGGCCATCAGCGCACTCCCGCCCCCCGCTGGCACCTCCGCCGCACCCTCCAGGGCCGCCAACGCCCCTCTCGCCGCGTCTCCGCCCTCCCCGCCCTCCCCGCCCGCCACCGCACGCAGGGCAGACACCAGGCCAGCGTCGGCCGCGAGGGCGACCGCCCCCCTGCCCCCGCCCTCCCCCAGCGCGGCCGCGCACGCGACCGCCGCCCCGCGCACCTCCGCGTCGCCGCCCGGCAGCGAGATGGCCGTTGCCAGGGCAGGGCCCACGCCGGCAGCGTGCGCCGCGGCACCCGCCACGCCGGGGCGTGCGGTCGCCAAGTAGGACAGCAGCTGCCACGCCTTGCGCGCGGCGGCTGGCCGGCCCGCGCACGCCTCGCCTGACGCTTCGTGCACCAGGACCGCGATGCCGCCGCCCTCCACCAGCGCGTCCGTCGCCCGCTCGCAGTGGCGGACCAGGCAGGACAGGGCGAACAGGGCCTTCTTGCGGGCCGCGGGGCAGGGGTCCCCGCCACCAGGCGGGGCGGGCGGGGCCCCGGGCCCGCGCCCGCCGCCGCCGCCGCCGCCGCCGCCGCCCCCTCCCCCCAGCATCCCCAGCACGGCCTCCAGCACGCCCCCCTCCAGGAACCAGTCCTGGACGGGCGGGTTGGACTGGGCGGCCGTGCCCAGCACCTCGGCCGCCCGCGACCGCAGGGCGGGCTCGCGAGCGGCCAGCAAGGACAGGAGGGTGGGCAGGCCGCCGATGAGGGCCAGGTCCCGCGCCGTGTCTATGTTCTCCACCAGCTCCACGAGCTCGTCCAGGAGGGCGACCTTGGCGTCCAAGGCAGCGGGGGCGGCGTGGTCGGGGCCGGAGGCGGGCGGCGGAGCGGCGGTCGGGTGGGCGCCGCCAGTGGGGTGGTGCGTTGTGCCTCCTCCCCCTCCTCCTGCAGCTCCGGGGCCGCCCGCGGCTGTGCTCGCGATCGCCCCGCCGTCCAGCACCCGCTTGATTTCCTGCATGCGTTTCACCGCGTCGTGGGAGTAGTGTTCCATGGCTTCCGTGAACCTGGGAGATGAAAGTTTTTATTTTGGAAAGGAGGCTAGGTTGAGAAACGGAAGCGGAAGCGCGTGGTTTTCTTCGGCGCGCTGAATGCACTCAGGAAACGCGCCCGGAGCTTGCACCAGCGCCTAGAGGGACGTCTTGCCCACCCCTACGCATGCTTACCCCCACCCCCCACCCCACCCCTACACCGGGCGTGTCGCGCGCCACCCACAAAAAACGGAAACTCACCACTTGCGGTCGTCCTCGCTCATCGGCTGGGCGGACGGGTCTATGCCACTCCCCGGCCGCGTGCCGTCATTGTACTTCATGCTCCACTCAAAGAGACCTTTCCAGTCGACGGGGGGGAGGGAGGCGGGCATGGTGGGTGTTTCGAAGTAGGCGCGCGTGCACGAAGAAAGAGAGGCGTGCGCAAGAGTTGATGAATGTTGTGCCTCTTGTATGGCCGCCCCCTCTTCACTCGCCCGTTTTTGCGCCTCGCGCGCGACGGCACCCCTCGTGTGCGGCGCGCCCACGCACACCCGTGCGCCCCCCACGCACACCCCGAACACCGCATCTTCATGCACGACCGGCGGCGCCACCCGGCCGCAGGGTCGCCGTCGCCCGGGCTGGAACCCTTTGCGATGGACGGGGAGGAACAGTTGGTAAGAAAAGGAGGGGCAGGGCAGGGCCGCACCCGCCGGCTAGGCCCCGCTCCCTGGCTGGTCTCAGCAGACCGCCTCGGAGCCTGCACCGGTGTGGACGGAAAGGTCAGGCAGTGCCGTCCTGGAAAGGCGGGCGCCTGGCGGCGGAATAAAAAGAGACACTCGCAGCACCCCCCCCTCCCCCTACCTTCCAATCCCGCTCACGCTCCCCCTCCCCCTTCCTCCCCCAGCTCGCCACCTCGGCCACCCCGCCGCTCTTCGCCCTGGACCTATCGGCCGGCCCCCTGTCGCTCAAGGCCCGGGCGGGACAGCAGTGGTCGCAGGGCACGGGCGGCGGCGGCAGCTCGCTTGGCAGCGGCGCCAGCGCCGGCGCCGCCGGCGCTCACGCCCGTGCCGCCTGCGGCGAAGCCGCGGCCCTGGCCGCCCTGTGCGCGCCCGCCACCGACTTTGAGGCCCAGGTATGATGCAAGGGGTGGGAGAGGAGGTCCTCCTTGGCAGAATGCAAGGGAGGTGTGCGCTCGCGGGCGGGGGCGAAAGGCACGCCCAGCGGGGGTGCTCGCCGCCAAAAGCGAAAAGCGGGGGGCCGGGCCGCGCACGGCGCCAGCCAAACAAAAAGACGGCGGGCTGCGTGCGCGGTGGGCGGTGGGGCGTTCGACCGCCCCACCCCCACCGAGCACACCGCAATGGGCTCTCGCTCGACAGGGTGGGGTCGGGCGGCGGGGCGAGGCCGTGGTAGGCCCCCCCTGGCGGGCCCGGGAAAAAACGCCATGCCACACAAGCGAGAGGAGGCGCGTAACTGTCCCTCTCACCGCATCCTCTCTCCTCCCATCACAACCACCAAACGCTCTCTCCTTGTCTCCATCGCAGCTCCTCGACGCCGTCCGCCTCGCCAAGCCCGCCGCCGCCGCCGCTGCGGGCGATCCCTCCGCCGCCGCCCTGGCCGCCGCCCTCGCGGCGTCCCTGTCCCGCCGCGGCTTTGTGTGCTCCCTGCGGGCGGGCGCGCGGGAGGGCGGGCGAGGGGAGGGGGGCGGCGAGGACCCGCCCCCGCCCGCCCCGCCCGCCGCCGCCGCGGCAGCCGGTGCCACCGCCGCCGCCGCTGCTCCCCAGCCCGGGGCAGCGGCAGGGGCGGCGGGGGCGGGGCGGCGGTGCCTGGAGTCGCTGCGGCACACCTACCTGGTGGTCACGGGCTCGCTCGACACAGCCGTCGTCACCCACCTGGTCGTCGAGCCCGCCCTGCGCGAGCACTTCGCCATCGCCCAGCCCACGCCGGCCTATGCGGACCTGCTGCGGGAGGGGCTGCCGGGCGAGTTTGTGGGGCCGCCGTCGAGGCTCGCGGCCCTGGTGGAGGGCGTCGCGGGCGCGGCCGCGCGCGCGTTTGCCGAGCAGGGCCGCCCCCTGCCGCCCTGGCGCCGGGCCGTGTCCCTGCTGTCCAAGTGGGGCCTGGCGCCGGGTGGCGGAGGGGGCGGCGGGCGCGGTGGAGGCGGCCCGGACGTCCGGCGTGGGGGCGAGGCTGTCGCCGCGGCGGCGGCCGCGGCGGCCGTGGCCGCGGCCGACCACCGGGCTGCGACAGCAGCGCGGGTGGTTGCCCCCCCCCCCGCCTCCCTCCCGCTCCCCTCGTCGTCGGCCCGCCCGGCCTCCTCCGGCCGCCACTCGGCCCGCCGCCCGCCCGCCTCGGCGGCCCGATCGTACAGCGGCGGCGGCACCAGCTTTGGCGCCGCCAAGCGGGAGCAGCCGGAGGGTGGCGCGCCCGGCGGCGGCGGCTCGCCGGCGGGCGAGGCGTGGGCGGGGCGGGCGGGCGGCGGGTCGGGCAAGCGCCTCGCGCTGGGGGGCGGCCTCGCGTGCACGCCGCCGCCCGCCCCGGCGGGGGCGGCCGCCTCCTATCCGGCCCTGTTCTTTGACGGTGGCGTGAGCGGCGTGCCCCTGGGGCCGGCGGCGGCGGCGGCGGCGCCCCCACACCCTGCACCACCCGCGCGCTCGCCCGCCCCGCCGCTGCAGCCGCGCGCGGGCGCCGCCGCCGCCTCGCCCTCCCCGCCCGGCGCGGGCACGCCCTCCCCTACCCCCACCGGCTCCGTCTGCACCTGCACGCCGGGCTGCGGGGAGGGCGGCGCGGGCGGCGCGGGCGCCGCCGCCGCAGCTGGCCGCCCCGCCCCGCTGCCTGCTTCTTCGGGGGGTGGCAGCCCCGCCCCGTTGGAGGCGCGCCGGGTCTCCCTCCTCGCCCGCGGCCTCTCCCGCGGCTCGCCCAGCTCGCCCGGCGCCGGCGGCGGCGGCGGCGGCGCCAAGGAATCTTGCGGAGATGATGGCGCGACGTCCGGCGGGTCCGGGCCCGCGGCGGTTGGCGGCGTCGGCGGCGCGCCGCCCGCCTTTCTCCCTCAACAAGGCACGGTGCCGCAGACCCCGCCGCCGCCCGCGGCCGCGGCCGCGGCAGGGACCTCTCCCCCCCCGCGCGCCGCCCCCTCCCACCACCGCCCGCAGACCGCGGCGGCCATCATGGAGGAGGCGGCCGCGGCGAGTGCCTCCCTCCCGCGCGGCAGCTCGCCGCCCATCGCCATTGCCGGGGCGGACGGCGGCGGCGGCGGCGGCGGTAGAGGGGGTGGGGGCGGCCCAGCCGGCTGCCTCCCGCTGCCGACCCGCCCGGCCGCGCTGTCGCCCGCGCCGCCGCCGCCGCCGCCCACCGCCGCCGACGCCGCGGTGGAGGCCGCCCTCAATGCCGCCTTGGGTCTGCCCCGCATCACCACCGTCCGCCCGCGAGGGCCGGGCGGGGCGCGGGCGCTGCCGGGGCGGGGGTGTGGGGGCGGGCAACAACAGTTTTGACAGTGTTCCTTTTCTTTGGGTTTTAGGCCTCATTTTCTCCTCCCTTGGAGAGTGTGTGCGTGTGCGCGCGCGCTTTCTTTAACTTTTCCCTCGGCTCCTCGGTTTACAGATGTGGCGACGGGAGAGAGAGACAAGAGACGGCGCCCATCCTTTCCTTCTCTCTCTCCCTCCGAACTCCCACCCGCCCCGCGCTCTCCCCTCCCTCCACCCCCCCCACCCTTTTGCCTGTGTGCATGCTATGCTGTGTTTTCTTTGTTTTTTGGCAGCCTCCGATGAGAGAGAGCAACCTCTCTCCATCCCCCAGCCCCCCCACCCCCTCAGCTCTGCTGCCTTTGTGATGAAAGCAGCGCTCTGATGACCGGACGACGTCTTTGGCACCCTACATCTTTCCTACAAAGCGTCTCTATCTCCTAACAAAAAAAAAGCTGCCCCTCTCACCCGCCCCGCGCCACCGCTCACAGACCATTCGCATGGGGTGGGCCCAGGTGGGCCAGCGCCCGCTTGATGGGCGGGAGGAAGCCGGCGCTGTGAGGGAGGGGAGTGGATGAGAGAGAGAAAAATGATGGGAGAGAAGGTTGAGAGCGCCCGGCGGGCCCTCCACTCTCCACTTTTCCCAACAAACTCACCGCCGCTTCAGGCGGGTGATGGACGGCTCGTTCTCTGGGCCCAGCTCCGTGGCCAGCAGGCGCAGGTGGGCCGGCGTGAGCGGCTCCTCCGCAAACGCGGCGTTGGGCTCGCCCCACAGCGCCCGCCGCGCGCTGGCCACCACGCCCCGGGGTGGCGGTCCGCTTCGGGCTTCCGTGGGTGGGGGGTGGCCGTCCGGGCCGGCGTGGGGGAGGGGGCCGGGCGCGAAGCGGACGGAGGGGCGGCGCGTGATGGAGGGCGGAGGAGGAGGAGGGGGGCAGGGTGGGAGGTGGTGGGCGGCGTCAGTGGCGCGGCCGCCCGGAGCGGCGCCTCCTCCACCTCCACCACTGCCGTCGCCGCAACTGCGTGAGGTGGCCTGAGACAGGAGCATGGGGTCGTTGATGCCGTCCTCCGGGCCCTCCACGCCTGCCGTGGAGCGGGAGCGGGTGGAGGGAGGCATGGGCGCCGCGGAAAAGCGAATGCTGCCTCTGGGCGACGACGAGGCGCGCGG
>Ga0315287_10000161_pt1 | contig 56903 bp, 61 predicted proteins | sample YL17G11_0_MG_FD_205037 | JGI IMG/M metagenome (GOLD analysis project Ga0315287, IMG submission 205037) | Sediment microbial communities from Yellowstone Lake, YNP, Wyoming, USA - YL17G11_0 | ecosystem: Environmental > Aquatic > Freshwater > Lake > Sediment | place: USA: Wyoming | collected...
ACTTCGACATGCAGCGCCGCTGGCGCGACGACCTGGTGGCTTACCGGGGACAGCTCGAGCAGTTCCTCAGGTCGAAGGGGGTCCAGTTCGGAGGGTTCCGCGTCGCCATCCGCAGCGCCACGACCACCCGCTCCGGCGGCAGCAGCCAGAGCAACACCACCATCCGGTTCGGGGGGCCGACGAGCGACGACGCCCGCCTGGACATCGCCAGCGTCCCGTCGTTCACTGTGCGGCCCGAGTCGTTTCTCTCCGCGCTGGGCCGTGCGGCGCCGGACCTGGTCATCATGGGGTTCTGGGCGGCGGGGGCGCTGTTGCTGGCGTTCTCCAAGTTCCTCAAGTACGACGTGAGGTAGGTAGTGTAGGTGATGGGTGATAGGTGATGAGTGATGGGTGATGGGGTGAACGTGAAAGTCCTCGTGTTCGCCTCCTATGCTGAGGCACTGGGGCGCGGGGAGCTCAACGTGGAGCTTCCGGCTGGGGCGACGGTCGCCGACTGCGTTGCCGAGGTGCGGCGCCAGACCGGCGGGCGCGTGCCGCCGGCGCCGCTGGTGGCGGTGAACCGGGTGTACGCCCGGCCGGAGCAGCCGCTGGCGGAGGGCGATGAGGTGGCGCTCATCCCGCCGGTAGCGGGAGGTTGAACGAGGCGCACGCAGCCCGCACTTCATCTTGCCCATCCGCGAGCGCTCCGCTAGCGTTTCTCGCACCATGTGTCCCTGGCTCACGCACGACCCTCTCGACGTCACCGCTCTCCTGGCCGAGGTCGCCTCGGAAGGCTGCGGCGCGACGACCGTCTTCCTGGGGACGGTGCGCCGCTCGGCGGACGACGGCGACGTCGTGGGGATCGAGTACTCCGGCTACGACGCGATGGCCGAGGCCGAGCTCGAGGGCGTCCTCGCGGACGCCCGGGCGCGCTGGCCGGGGGTGCGCATCGCGATGCGGCACCGGCTCGGGTACGTGGCGACGGGCGAGGTCAGCGTGGCGATCGCGGTGGCGGCACCGCACCGGAGCGCGGCGTTCGACGCGTGCCGGTTCGTGATCGACCAGACGAAGGAGCGCGTCCCGGTCTGGAAGAAGGAGCGGCTCGCGGCGGGCACCGAGCGCTGGGTCGGGCCGCACGGTGGCTAGCGTGCCGCTGCCGCTCGGCGGGGCGCCGGCGATGCGTGACGCCCAGGGCCGCGGCATCACGTACCTGCGCATCAGCGTCACCGACCGCTGCAACTTCCGGTGCCTCTACTGCATGCCCGCCGACGGCCTCGTGTGGCTGCCCAGGGCGGAGATCCTCTCCTACGAGGAGATCGCCGAACTCGTCCGCCAGTTGCAGCCGCTCGGCATCCGGCGGTTGCGCGTTTCCGGCGGCGAGCCGACCATCCGGCCCGATCTCGACGTGCTCATCCGCCACCTCGCGGCGATCCCGGGCATCGAGGACATCGCGCTCTCGACCAACGGCTTCAAGCTCGCGGCGCTCGCCCGGCTCTACCGGGACGCCGGCCTCGACCGGGTCAACGTGTCGGTCGACAGCCTCCGGCCCGAGCGCATCGCGAGCATCGCACGGCGCGACCTCGGCTTCGATCCGGTCGCGGCCGCCACGGCGGCGGAGCGGGCCGGCCTCTCGCCGGTCAAGCTCAATCTGGTGGTGATGCGCGGCATCAACGACGACGAAGTCGAGGATCTGGCGCGGCTCACCCTGGACCACCCCTGGCACGTGCGGTTCATCGAGCTGATGCCGGTCGGGGAGATGAGCGCGCTCACGTGGGACCACGTGGTGCCGAGCGCCGAGGTGCAGGGCCGCTGCGCCGCGGCGCTGGGCGGGCTCGAGCGCGCGGACGGTCCGCTCGGCAACGGCCCGGCGGCGTACTACCGGGCCGCGGGCGCGCCGGGCAGCATTGGCATCATCTCCCCGATGACGCACACCTACTGCGGCGAGTGCAACCGCGTACGGCTGACGGCCGACGGCCGGCTGCGGACGTGCCTCTTCGGGAAGCACGAAGTAGATTTCCGCGGCCCGCTCCGCCGGGGGGAGCCGCTGGCACCGCACTTCGCTCATGCGCTGGCGGAGAAGCCTCCGGAGCACCACCTGCTGCGGATGGATGCGGGCGGGCTGGACGCGCTTTCGCAAGTCGGGGGGTAGCTCTGGGGTTCCACATCGCACTCATCGAGCCGCTGATCGCGCCGAACACGGGGAACGTCGCCCGGCTCTGCGCGGCGACGGACACGGCGCTGCACCTCATCGAGCCCCTCGGGTTCTCGCTCGACGACGCGGCGCTGCGGCGCGCCGGCGTGGACTACTGGGACGCCGTGGACCTGTGGGTGCATCCGGGTTGGCGGTACTTCCGGGATGCGATGGCGCGGGAACGCTGCTGGTACTTCTCGGCGCACGCCGAGCGGTCGCTCTGGGACGTGTCCATACCGGACGGGTCGTGCCTCGTGTTCGGGAACGAGAGCTTCGGCCTCCCCGGGCGCATCGTCGAGAAGCACCCGGAACGCCTGCTGCGGATCCCGATGACCGGCCCGGTGCGCAGCCTCAATCTGGCGACCGCGGTCGGCATCGCGCTGTTCGACGTACTGAAGGGCAGCGCCACACCCGCGCCACGGCAGGCGTGAGCGCGCCGACGCCTCCGCCCTGCGCCGGCCTCAGCCGCTGTCGCCGAGCTTGGCGGCCCGCCGGCCCACCGTCAGGCTGGCCATGATGTAGTCGGCGTTCATCCGTCCGATCGTCTCGACGGAGATGCCCTTCGGGCACGCCGCCTCGCATTCCTCGTGGTTGGTGCAGCCGCCGAAGCCCTCGAAGTCCATCTGCGCGACCATCGCCCGCACCCGCTCGTTGCGCTCCGGCTGCCCCTGCGGCAACAGGCCGAGGTGGGAGACCTTCGCCGCGGTGAACAGCATCGCCGAGGCGTTGGGGCAGGCCGCTACGCACGCGCCGCAGCCGATGCAGGCGGCGGCATCCATCGCGAGGTCCGCGTAGACCTTGCGGACCGGGGCGGCGTTGGCGTCCGGAGCGCTGCCGATGGCCGCCGCGATGAAGCCGCCCGCCGCGATGACGCGGTCGAGGCCGCTCCGGTCCACGATCAGGTCCTTGAGGACCGGGAACGCCTTTGCGCGCCACGGCTCGATGGTGAGGACGTCGCCGTCCTCGAAACTCCGCATGTGGAGCTGGCAGGCGGTGGTCCGCTCCCGGGGCCCGTGGGGCCGGCCGTTGACGACCACGCCGCACGTTCCGCAGATGCCCTCGCGACAGTCGTGGTCGAAGGCGATGGGGTCGCCGCCTTTCTCGACGAGACGCTCGTTGACGACGTCGAGCAGCTCGAGGAAGGACATGTCGGGGCTGATGTCGTTCGCCTCGTAAGTGACGAAGCGGCCCGGGGTCCGTGCGTCCTTCTGGCGCCAGACGATCAGGGTCAGGTTCATCACTTGTAGCTCCGCGTCGCGAGCTGGATGCTCTCGAAGGTGAGCGGTTCCTGGTGCCGCACCGGCGCCGTTCCGTCGCCGGTGTACTCCCACACCGCCACGTGGGCGAACCGTTCGTCGTCGCGCCTGGCCTCGCCATCCGGCGTCTGGTGCTCCTCCCGGAAGTGGCAGCCGCACGACTCGTCGCGCTCCAGCGCGTCGCGCATTATCAGCTCGCCGAGCTCGAGGAAGTCGGCCACGCGGCCGGCCATCTCGAGCGACTGGTTGAGTTCCCCGCCCGAGCCGGGGACGGTGAGGTTTCGCCAGAACTCCTCGCGCAGGACGGGGATCTTCGCGAGGCCCGCCTCGAGACCCGCCCTGGTCCGGGCCATCCCGCAGTGCTCCCACATGATCCGGCCCAGCTCGCGGTGGAACGACGTCACCGTCCGCTTGCCCTTGATGGACAGCAGCCGCGCGACCCGCTCGGCGACGTACCCCTCGGCGGCGCGGACCTCGGGATGGTCGGCCGGCACGGCGGCTTTCGGCGTGCGGGCGAGGTAGTCGCCGATCGTGTACGAGATGATGAAGTAGCCGTCCGCGAGGCCCTGCATCAGCGCGCTCGCGCCGAGCCGGTTGGCGCCGTGGTCGGAGAAGTTCGCCTCACCCAGCACGAACAGGCCGGGGATGGTGCTCATCAGGTTGTAGTCCACCCACAGGCCGCCCATCGTGTAGTGGGTGGCCGGGAAGATCCGCATCGGGACCGCGTACGGGTCCTCGGCGGTGATCCGCTCGTACATCTCGAAGAGGTTGCCGTACTTCTCGCGGATCGCGTCCTCGCCCAGCCGCCCGATGGCGTCGGAGAAGTCGAGGTAGACTCCGAGCTTCGAAGGCCCGACGCCGCGCCCCTCATCACAAACCTGCTTTGCCGCGCGGGACGAGATGTCGCGGGGGGCGAGGTTGCCGTAGCTCGGGTACTTGCGCTCGAGGTAGTAATCCCGCTCGTCCTCGGGGATGTCGGCGGGGGCCCGCGTGTCGTCCTGCCGGTTCGGCACCCAGATGCGGCCGTCGTTGCGGAGCGACTCGCTCATCAAGGTGAGCTTGGACTGGTGCTCACCGGTGACCGGGATGCAGGTGGGGTGGATCTGCGTGAAGCAGGGGTTGGCGAAGCCCGCGCCTCTCTTGTGGGCCCGCCAGATGGCCGTGCCGTTGCAACCCTTGGCGTAGGTGGACAGGAAGTAGACGTTGCCGTAGCCCCCGGTGCCGAGGCAGACGGCGTCGCCGAGGTGCGTCTCCACCTCGCCGCTCACCATGTCGCGCACTACGATGCCCCGTGCGCGGCCGTCCACGATGACCAGCTCGAGCATCTCGTGCCGCGGGAACATCTGCACCGTCCCGAGGCTGATCTGTCGTTGCAGCGCCTGGTAGGCGCCGAGCAGGAGCTGCTGGCCAGTCTGGCCGCGGGCGTAGAAGGTCCGCGAGACCTGCGCGCCGCCGAAGGACCGGTTGTCGAGCAGGCCGCCGTACTCCCGCGCGAACGGAACGCCGAGGGCGACGCACTGGTCGATGATGTCGTTGGACACCTCGGCGAGGCGGTGCACGTTCGCCTCGCGCGAGCGGAAGTCGCCGCCCTTGATGGTGTCGTAGAAGAGGCGGTGGACGCTGTCGCCGTCGTTGTGGTAGTTCTTGGCCGCGTTGATGCCGCCCTGGGCGGCGATGGAATGGGCGCGGCGCGGGCTGTCCTGGTAGCAGAAGCACTTCACCTGGTAGCCGAGCTCGGCCAGCGCGGCGGCGCCGCCGGCGCCGGCGAGCCCGGAGCCCACCATGATGATGGTGTACTTCCGCTTGTTGGCCGGGTTCACGAGCTTCAGGTCGAACTTGTGCTTCGACCACTTCTCCGCGAGCGGCCCGGACGGGGTCTTGGCGTCGAGGTTCATCGCACCACCCCCGTGAGGACGGCGATCGGGAAGGAGATATTGCCGGCGACGATCAGGAGCGCGAACGCGCGCGCGGCGACGCGCACCAGGCGCTTGTAGCGGGGGTGCTGGAGTCCCAGCGTCTGGCAGAGGCTCCAGACGCCGTGGTCGAGATGCAGGCCCAGCATCACCATCGCCGCGATGTAGATGGCCGACGCGTACCAGACGCGGAAGCCGGCCACGACGTTGTCGTAGACGGCGCCCGCGGCGAAATCGGGGTGGGCGCTGCCGAGCGTGAAGTGGAGGATGTGGTAAGTGACGAACATCGCCAGCATCACGCCGCCCCAGCGGAGCGTGCGGGAGGCGTAGGTGGACTCCTTCGCCTTCCACAGGCGGTAGCCCCGCGGCCGCGCGGCCCAGCTGTCGAGGGTCAGCGTGGTGGCCGCCCACGCGTGCAGGCCCACGGCGGTGATCATCGTGGCCCGGAACAGCCAGATGCCGGCGCCATGCAGCATCGTCTGCAGGAAGACGGCGTAGTGGTCGAGCGGCTCCCGCCCCAGGTAGAGCTGGAGGTTCCCGATCATGTGCACGAACACGAAGCCGACCAGGGTCACGCCGGTCACCGCCATCACCACCTTGCGGCCGACGGTGGAGCCCAGGAAGGCGGCGTTGGTGCGCATCGAGAGTGCGGTCGCGGTCATGCGGTCACGGCTCCCAGCGGGGGTGTGTACGGATCGGCGGGGGTGCCCGGCGGGCTACGGCGAATATCGGCTACGGCTTGCGCGGGCCGCAAGTCCGTCCCTATGCTACCCAGGCTATGTCCACGGAACGCAAGATGATTATGGGGTGGATCCGGGTGTGCGTCGCGCCCGAGATCTTCAACTCCCGCTACGACGAGTTCCTGCAGAACCGCGAGAAGGAGTACCTCGCCAGCCTGCAGCGCTCCGGCGAGATCCTCATCTCGGGGCCTCTGGCCGACGGCTCGGCGGGCCTCGTCGTCTTCGACGTCCAGTCGCTCAAGGAAGCCACGGAGCTGGTGGAGAACCAGCCCACCGTGCTCGCCGGGCTCCTGTCCGTGGAGCTCCACGAGATGTTCGCCGTGACGTACGGCTGACGGGCGTGAGGCTCGCGGCGCGGCCCCGGAGGGCCGGGCCCGGCGCACCGCCTGCGAGGCGGGTGGGATGAAGGTCCGGGCACCCATTCTTGTCCTGGCGATCGCCGCAATCTTCGCGCCGCGCGTCGGCGCCCAGCGGTGCGAAGGCATCCGCCGCGGGCGCGTGGCCGCCATCGTGGGGACATACGTCGGCGGTTGGGCGCTCGCCGCGGCCGTCCACCCGGCCGAGTGGTGGAAGGGTCCGCCGGGGGCCTTCAGGCTGAACTGGGCCAAGGGACCCAGCCCGTCCGCCGGACAGGACTACCTCCTGCACGTCGGCGTGACGTACGAAGTGTCCCAGGCGGCCGCGCTGGCGTGGGAGTGGGCGTGCATGCGTCCGGGCACCGCGGCGTGGCTGGGGGCCGCCACGGCCTTCGCCTTCGGCCTGCCGAAGAAGGTGGTGGACGGATTCCACGACGCCGGGTTCGAAGTCGCGAAGAACGCGGCGAACGCGGTGGGAGCCGTCCTGCCGGTCGTTCACCATCGCTGGCCCGCCACGCGGACGGTGACGCTGAAGGGCTGGTACTTCCCGTCGCAGGAGTTCGTCCATCGGGGCGGGGGCGAGCCGACGAACCCTCTCTCCGACTATGCGGGCCAACGCTTCTACCTGAGCGTCAACCCAACGCGTGGCGGACTCGCCACTGCGTGGTGGCCGCGGTGGCTCGGCGTGGCGGTCGGCCACTCCACCACGCCGTGGATCACCGATCCTCCGGCGCGCCACGTCTGGTACGCCGCTCTCGATGTCGAGTGGCGCGGCCTGCCGGTGCGGGCCCGCTGGTGGCGCCCAGTGGCCACCGTGCTCGACCAGGTGCACTTTCCCGCGCCGGGCGTGCGCATCCGCGATGGGCGCGTTGCCGTGGGGGTGTTCTGATGGACGACTATCCGAAGAAGCTCGTCGTGGTGGGCGACCGGGTCCTCATCGTGCCGGAAGAGGGCGAGGAGCGCACGCGGGTCGGGCTGTATCTGCCGCAGACGGCGGTGGACGGGCTGGCGGTGCAGGGGGGCCGCATCGTCGCGACGGGCCCGGGCAACCCGGTGCCCGAGCCGACCGCTCTCGATGACGAGCCGTGGAGGATCGGCGGCGGAGATGGCGTGCGGTACGTCCCGATGCAGGCGCACATCGGGGACTATGCGCTGTTCTTCCGCAAGGCCTCGGCGGAGATCACCTTCGAGGGGAAGAAGTACCTCGTCGTGCCGCAGGCTGCCATCCTGGTGCTGGTGCGGGCGGGGCACCCCGAGAACGACGACTGAAACGAGCGTACCGGCGTACCGGCGTACCGGGGCACCGGAATCGCAACTGTGACAGGGGGGCGGAATCCATCTCCGCCCCCTGGTCGTATACGCGATTGCGGTGCGCCGGTGCGTTGGTACGCCGGTGCCCCGGTACGCCGGTGCCCCGGTACGCCGGTACGCCGGTGCCCCGGTACGCCTACAGCCTGGGCAGCGTCACCCCGGTCTGCTTCTGGTACTTCCCCTTCTTGTCGGCGTACGACTTCTCGGGCGGCTCTTCCCCCGCGAGGAAGAGCACCTGGGCGATGCCCTCGTTCGCGTAGATGCGCGCCGGCAGCGGCGTGGTGTTCGAGATCTCCAGCGTCACGTAGCCCTCCCACTCGGGCTCGAAGGGCGTGACGTTAGTGATGATGCCGCAGCGCGCGTAGGTGGACTTCCCGACGCAGATCGTGATGACGTCGCGCGGGATGCGGAAGTACTCGACCGAGCGGGCGAGGGCGAACGAGTTCGGGGGGATGATGCAGACGTCCCCCTCGTACTCCACGAAGCTCTTCGGATCGAATGCCTTGGGGTCCACGATGGCGGAGAGCGCGTTGGTGAAGATCTTGAACTCGCGCGCGACCCGCATGTCGTAGCCGTAGCTCGATACGCCGAAGGAGATGACCCCGTCGCGCACCTGCTCGTCCGCGAACGGCTCGATCATCCGGCATTCCTTCGCCATCCTGCGGATCCACCGGTCGGACTTGACGCCCATCGCGGCCTCTCGTCATGAAGTGTGCGCGTAATATAGGCGCGTTGGTTGAAAACGGTTGTGGTGACCACTACCTTACCGCTGCTCCGCGCACGATGTTGTGAACGTCGGAGCGGCCACGAACGTCACGACCGCCGGGAACCATGCTAGCATCGTACGTTCCGTTGCTCATCCTGATCGCGCTCGTCGCCATCTCGGCCGTGGCGATCGTCGTGCTGTCCCATCTGTTCTCGCCCACGCGCCCGACGCCGGTCAAGCACGAGCCCTACGAGTCGGGCATCCCCCCGCTCGGCACGGCTCGGGAGCGCTTCGACGTCAAGTTCTACCTCGTCGCGGTGCTGTTCATCGTGTTCGACATCGAGGTGGTGTTCATGATGCCGTGGGCGGTGGCTTTCCGGCAGCTGGACATCCTCGGCCTCGGCGTCCTGGGCGGGCTCCTCGAGATGATCGTCTTCGTGGCCGTCCTCCTGGTCGGCTACGTGTACCTCTGGAAGAGGGGAGCCCTGGAGTGGGACTGAACAGCCACGCCGCGGCCGGGATCATCATGTCGCCCAACTGGATCACGGCGCGGCTGGACGACCTCGTCAACTGGTCGCGGGCCAATTCGCTGTGGCCGGCCTCGTTCTTCCCCGCCTGCTGTGCCATCGAGTTCATGGCCACCGCCGCGAGCCGCTACGACATCTCGCGGTTCGGGATGGAACGGCTGGCCTACTCGCCGCGCCAGGCGGACGTGCTGATCTGCGCCGGCCGGCTCCCGTTCAAGCTCGCCCCCGTGCTGCGGCGCATCTGGGACCAGATGTCGCAGCCCAAGTGGGCCATCTCCGTCGGCGCTTGCGCCTCGACGGGCGGGATCTTCGACACCTACGCGATGGTGCAGGGCATCGACACGATCATCCCCGTGGACGTGTACGTGCCGGGGTGCCCGCCCCGTCCCGAGGGGATCCTGTACGGCATCATGCTGCTCCAGAAGAAGATCAAGCAGGAGAGGTTCCTCGACCCGGCGCTGCGGGTCGAGCGGCTCCTGGACGATGAGGGGATGTTCCTCCCGCCGGCGGTCGTGGACGAGGTCTCCGAGCCGTTCGGCAACTCCGTCCACCAGACCCGGTCCGGCTGATCCCGTGAACGGCGCCACGCCGAATCCGTCGGTCGCCTCGCTGCAGGCCCGGTTCGGGGCGGCCATCGGGCGGACGTTCGTGTCGTGCGGCGACACCATCGTGGTCGTCGCCCGCGAGCGCTCGCACGACGTCCTCCGCTGGCTGAAAGAGACGCCGACGGAGGCCTACGACTACCTCACCGATCTGACGGCGGTCGAGTACCGCGACCGTGAGCACCCGCTCGAGGTCGTCTACCTGCTCTGGTCGCTGTCGCAGAGGGTGCTCCTCCGCGTCAAGGTGGAGCTCCCAAAGGAGAAGCTGCTCGAGGTGGACTCGATCGTGGACCTGTGGCGCGCCGCCGACTGGCTCGAGCGCGAGGTCTACGACATGTTCGGCATCACCTTCCGCGGGCACCCCGACCTGCGCCGCATCCTGATGTGGGACACGTACGCCGAAGGGCATCCCCTGCGGAAGGACTTCCCGCTGCGGGGCCGCTTCAGCCGCGCGGAGCAGACCCGGCAGGCGCTGGCCGGCGCCCCCGAGGCGAACTACTCGCTGGAGGAGCTGTCCATAGCGGAGGCCTACCACTCGGTGCCCGGGGAGATGCGGGAGCGCCTCGGGCGTCAGGGCCGCCCGCAGGGGGTGGAGTGATGGGCGAGAAGCGCACGCTCGAGTTGGCGCTCGCGACCCCCGGAATGGACGCCGACGGACGGCCGGCGCGGTTCCCCCTCACAGTCGCATCCGAGGGGACCGGCGGCGAGCCGGTCCTCCGGTCCGAGCACATGCTCCTCAACATCGGGCCCCAGCACCCGGCCACTCACGGGGTGCTGCGGCTGGTGGTGGAGCTCGACGGCGAAGTGGTGGTGCGGGTGATCCCGCACATCGGCTACCTGCACTCGGGCTTCGAGAAGCTCGGCGAGTACCGGCACTACAACCAGATCATCCCCCTCACCGACCGCACCGACTACCTCTCCGCCCCCGCCAACAACGTCTGCCTGGCCATGGCGGCGGAGAAGCTGATGGGCATCCAGATCACGCCGCGGGCCACGGTCCTGCGGGTGATCGCGTGCGAGCTGAGCCGCATCATGTCGCACCTGGTGTGGGCCGGCACGACGGCGATCGACCTCGGGGCCTTCACCGTCTTCCTGTGGACGTGGCAGGAACGCGAGAAGATCTACAACCTGCTCGAGGAGTGGTGCGGTGCGCGGCTCACCACCACGCTGACCCGTGTGGGCGGGATGGCGGCCGACGTGCCGGACGGCTGGACGGACGACCTGCGCGCTTTCCTGAAGGCGTTCCCCAAGGTGCTGGACGAGGTCGACACGATGCTGACCCGGAACGGCATCTGGCTCGGCCGCACGCAGGACGTCGGGGTCATCAGCGCCGCGGACGCCATCGACTACTCGCTGTCCGGGCCGCTGCTGCGGGCGAGCGGGGTGCCCGTGGACCTGCGGAAGGACCGGCCGTACCTCGACTACGAGACCTACGACTTCGAGGTCCCGGTCGGCGAGCACGGCGACGTGTACGACCGATACCTGGTCCGGATGGAGGAGATGCGGCAGTCGGTCCGCATCTTGGAGCAGGCCCTGAGCCGCCTCCCCGACGGGCCGGTCAACGTGACCGACCCGCACGTCATCCTGCCGCCCAAGCACCGCGCGATGAGCGACATGGAGGCGATGATCTTCCATTTCAAGCAGGTCATGGAGGGCGTGGCGGCGCCCGTGGGCGAGGCCTACGTCGGCATCGAGAACCCCAAGGGCGAGCTCGGCTACTACTTCGTGTCGGACGGCACGGCCAAGCCGGTGCGCTGGCGCATCCGTCCACCGTCGTTCATCAATCTCGCGGCGCTCCCGCTGATGGCCGAGGGGCACCTGCTGTCGGATCTGATCGCGATCAACGCGAGCGTGGACATCGTGATGGGGGAGATCGACCGGTGAGCCAGGCGGGCACAGGCACGCACGCGCCCGGCGACGCGCCGGCGCTGCCGAAGGTCTTCGAGGGGGCGGGGCGGCGCGAGCTGGACGCGATCCTGAAGCAGTACCCGACCAAGCAGGCGGCGCTGCTGCCGGCGCTGTGGATGGTGCAGGAGAAGCACGGCTGGGCCTCGCCGGCGGGGATGGCGGAGGTCGCGGAGGTGCTCGGCCTCACCGTAGCGTACGTGAAGGGCGTGGTGACGTTCTACACGATGTACCACCAGCACCCGGTCGGCAAGAACTTCGTGCAGGTCTGCACGACTTCGCCGTGCAGCGTGTGCGGGGCGGAGGGGGTGGTGGACGCGTTCCTCAAGGCCACCGGCTGCAAGCGGATGGGCGAGACCAGCCCCGATGGCTTGTGGACCATCGTCGAGGCGGAGTGCCTCGGCGCCTGCGGGTTCGCGACCCCCGTCCTGATCAACGACGACTTCATCGAGAGCGTCACGGCCGGGTCGGTGCCGGCGCTCGTCGCGCGCTACCGGTAGCGCCATGGGCTATCCGCACCCGAGCCATCCGCGCGAGACGGTCCTGGTGAGCCGGTACTTCGGGGACGCCGCGGCGCGCCCGTACGACGGATGGGTGAAGCGCGGCGGATACCAGGCGCTCGAACACTCGCTGGGGATCGGTCGCGAGAAGGTCATCGAGGAGGTGAAGCTCTCGGGCGTCCGCGGCCGCGGGGGCGCCGGCTTCCCGGCCGGCGTCAAGTGGGACTTCATGCCGCGGGAGCGGACCAGGCCGCACTACCTCGTATGCAACGCGGACGAGGGCGAGCCCGGCACCTTCAAGGACCGCGAGATCCTGCGGTGGACGCCGCACGCGGTCATCGAGGGCTGCGCGATCGCGGCGTACGCCGTCCAGGCCGAGCACATCTACATCTACATCCGGGGCGAGTTCACCGAGCCGCTGCGGGTGATGCGGCAGGCGGTGGACGAGGCGTATGCGAAGGGGGTCCTCGGCGACAACGCGATGGGCCGCGGCATCCGCATCGACGTCACGATCCACCGGGGGGCCGGCTCGTACATCTGCGGCGAAGAGACCGCGCTGATGAACTCGATCGAGGGGAAGCGCGGCAACCCGCGGATCAGGCCGCCGTTCCCGGCCGCCGCGGGTCTCTGGGGCTGCCCGACGACGATCAACAACGTCGAGACCATGGCCGCCGTCCCGCACATAATCCTCAAGGGCGGCGCCTGGTACAAGGGGCTCGCGCTCTCCAGCCCGAAGAGCACCGGCACGAAGCTGTTCTCGGTCTGCGGGAACATCGCCCGGCCCGGCAACTACGAAGTCACGATGGGTTTCCCGTTGCACGACCTCCTGTTCGATCTGGCCGGCGGGATGCCGCCGGGGCGGAGGCTCAAGGCGGTGCAGCCGGGCGGGTGCTCCGTCCCGTTCATCACCGCCGAGGAGGCGGCGGAGACGCTGCTGGACTACGAGGGCTGCCTGGCGAAGGGCACCCAGCTCGGTTCGGGGGGGATGATCGTCTACGACGACTCGGCCGACATCGTCCACCAGGTGATGCGGCTCGCGAGGTTCTACGCCCACGAGTCGTGTGCCCAGTGCACGCAGTGCCGCGAGGGCACCGCGTGGACCACCAAGATCCTCCAGCGCATCCTCCACGGCGAGGGCCGGATGGAGGACCTGGACCTCCTCGTGGACCTCGGCGACCAGATGACCGGCACGACGATCTGCGTCCTGTCCGATTCGTGCGCCGTCGCGGTGGGAAGCGCGATCGCGAAGTTCCGCCCGGACTTCGAGGCGTATGTCCGCAGCGGGCGGGCGGTGGCCGCGGTATGAGCGATCTCGTCAAGCTGACCATCGAGGGACGCGAGGTGGAGGCGCCCCGGGGCACCACCATTCTCGAGGCGGCGAAGCTCGCCGGCGTCCTGATACCGCACTACTGCTACCATCCCTCGCTCCGCATCGCCGGAGTGTGCCGGATGTGTCTGGTGGAGATCGAGGGGTGGCCCAAGCTCGCCGCGTCGTGCGCCACGACGGTGGTCCCGGGGCAGGTGGTGCACGTCTCGAGCAAGCAGGCGAAGGCCGCCCGGCAGGGCGTGCTGGAGTTCCTGCTCATCAACCATCCGCTCGACTGCCCGATCTGCGACCAGGCGGGCGAGTGCGAACTGCAGGACTACGTCTTCCAGGAAGGCCGGAGCGGCACGCGCTACGGCGCGTACGCGAAACGCTTCAACCCCGTCGAGGACTTCGGCCCCGACGTGCTGTACGTGCCGAACCGCTGCATCCTGTGTACCCGCTGCGTGCGGTTCATGGATCACGTGGCCGAGGAGTCGGTACTCAACGTGTCGGACCGGGGCGACCGCGCGCACATCGGGATCGACGCGGGTCGCACGCTGGATCACGCCTGGTCGGGCAACGTCGTGGACCTGTGCCCGGTCGGCTCGCTCATCTCCAAGGACTTCCTGCACAAAGCGCGGGTCTGGGACCTCGACCGGACGGCATCGGTGTGCTCCGGTTGCACCCAGGGCTGCAACGTGGTGCTGGAGACGCGTGACAACGCGGTGCTCCGCGTCCGCCCGCGGCCCAACGCCGAGGTCAACCGGCACTTCATCTGCGACTACGGGCGGTTCAACTACGACTGGCTGAACCGCGCCGATCGCATCGAGGCGCCGCTGGTGCGGGAGAACGGACGCGTCGTCCCGGTGGACTGGGACCGCGCCATCGAGCGGACGGTCGACGTGCTCCGCTCCGCCAAGGCGCCGTGGGTGGGACTCGTCTCGCCCGGCGCGTCGTGCGAGGCGCTGGAGGCCGCCGCGAAGCTGCTCGCGCTGGGGGGCGGGGCCGGGGCGTTCCGCGTGGCGGAAGGCGAGGAGGCGCCGCTGCCGGGCGTGCCCGACCTGGCGCTCCGCAAGGAGCGCGCGCCCAACGTGCACGGGGCGGTCGCGGCCGGGTTCAGCCGGGACTGGGACCGCGCCGTGGCCGACGCGCGCGACGCCGGGCTCGTGTTCGTCCTCGGTGAGGACCTCGCGGGCACCCAGGCACTGCCGCCGGGTGTGCCGCTGATCTACGTGGGGACGGTGCTGCCCGAGTCCGCGCGCGATGCGGCGGTCGTGCTGCCGTGCGCGAACATGGCGGAGGAGGAGGGGAGTTTCGTCAACCTCCGCGGCCTGCGCCAGGCGTACTGCCAGGCCAAGACGCCGCCCGGCATGGCCCGGCCGGCCGGCTGGGTCCTGGAGGAAGTCCTCGCGGCGCTCGGCGCGGAAGCGGGAGTGGCGGCGTGATGCCCGTCATGAGCGGTGCGGCGTTCGTGTGGACGTCCGTGGTGAAGATCCTCGGGGTCTTCGGCCTGCTGATGCTGCTCATCGCCTTCTGGACCCTGGTGGAACGGCGCGGCGCCGGGTTCATCCAGAACCGGCTCGGCCCGAACCGCGTTGGGCCTCAGGGGCTGTTCCAGCCGGTGGCGGACGGCCTGAAGAACTTCTTCAAGGAAGAGACGCTCCCGCCGTTCGCGCATCGGCCGCTGTTCCTGCTGGCGCCGATGATGGCGTTCATCCCGGCGTTCATCACTTTCTCGGTGGTGCCGTTCGCCGCTCCGCTGCCGACGCCGTGGGGCCTGGTGCGGATGCAGGTTGCCGACCTCCCGGTCGGCTTCCTCTTCATCCTGGCCATCAGCTCGCTCGGCGTGTACGGCATCGTGCTCGCCGGCTGGTCCTCCAACAACAAGTACGCGCTCCTGGGCGGCCTGCGCGGCGCGGCCCAGTTGATCTCGTACGAGATCTCGATGGGGCTCTCGGCGGTGGCGGTGCTGGTCTTCGCCGGGAACATCTCGCTCAACGAGATCATCGCACGGCAGCAGGCCAGCACCTGGTTCGTGCTGCCCCTGTTCCTCGGCTGCTTCATCTTCCTGGTCGCCATCTTCGCCGAGACGAACCGGATGCCCTTCGACCTGCCCGAGGCGGAATCGGAGCTGGTCGCCGGATATCACACCGAGTACTCGGCGATGAAGTTCGCGATGTTCTACCTCTCCGAGTACTCGAACATGGTCACGGCGTCGAGCCTCCTGGTCTGCCTGTTCTTCGGCGGATGGGACATCCCCTTCACCAGCTGGGACAACACCGCGCCCTACTCGGTCTGGAAGACGCTGGCCACCTTCGGCGCCTTCTGGGCGAAGACGCTGTTCTTCCTGTTCGCCTACGTCTGGGTGCGCTGGACGGTGCCGCGCTTCCGGTTCGACCAGTTGATGGACCTGGGCTGGAAGGTGATGCTGCCGACCGCCCTCGCGTACGTGATGTTCGTGGGCGGCGCCGTGTGGGCGTTGGAGCGCGGCGGCGTCGGGTTCGGGGTGCGTCAGGCGCTGGCCCTCGCGCTCTGCAACGTCTTGCTCGGCTTCCTCTTCTTCCGGGTGCTGGACCGCGACCGGGTGATGGGCGGGCCGGCCAACCGCGGGCGTGCGGCCTTCCGGCGCGCGGTCGTCGGCGGAGGGGCGTGAGATGGCCATCGCGGTGAAGACGCTGCGCCGGCCGATCTCGGAGTCGTCCTACGTGCGGGCGACGCTGAAGGGGATGGCGCTGACCTTCAAGCACATGTTCCAGAAGAAGTGGACGATGCAGTATCCGGAGGAGACGTCCGCGGCTGACTGGACGATCGCTCCGCGCTACCGCGGCACCCACGTCATGGCGGTGGACGAGACCGGCAAGACGAAGTGCGTGGCCTGCGGCCTCTGCCCGCAGGTCTGCCCCGCCAACTGCATCAAGCTGATCCCCGGCGAGGACGAGCGGGGCAACCGCTACCCGCTGGTCTACGAGATCGACGAGTTCCGCTGCGTGTTCTGCGGCTACTGCCAGGAGGTCTGCCCGGAGGAGGCCATCCACGTCGGCGTGCACTACGAGAACGCCGAGTACGGCCGCGACGGCTTCGTCTACGACCTCGCGCGGCTGATGAAGCAGCCGCACGCGCCGTCGTCCCTCTGGGACCCCGGCGACCCGAAGGGCGAGTGAGCCCATGGTGACGTACGCGTTCTGGCTCTTCTCCGGAGCGGCCATCGTCTCCGCGTTCCTGTGCATCACGCGGCGGAGCCCGGTGGCGAGCGCCCTCTGGCTCGTCAACACCTTCTTCAGCATCGCCGGCCTGTTCGTCCTCCTGGACGCGCACTTCCTGGCGGCGGTGCAGGTCCTCGTCTACGCCGGCGCCATCATGGTGCTGTTCCTGTTCGTCATCATGCTCCTCAACCTCGGCCGGCCCGGCCCGGGGGACATGAAGGGCTGGTGGGGACGGGGCGTGGCGGGCGTGGCCGGACTGGTGCTGGCGGGCGAGTTGCTGGTGCTGCGGCTGGTCGTGCTGCCGGCCGAGCTGGTGCTCCCGGCTGGCACGGTGGCGCGCACGGTGCGGGAGCAGGGCGCCGTGCAGGCCGTGGCGCTGCCGCTCTTCCAGGCATACCTGGTGCCCTTCGAGATTGCGTCGCTGATGCTCCTGGCCGCGATCGTCGGGGCGGTCGTCCTCGCGAAGCGGAGGGTGTGACGGTGCTCCTCGGGCCTGCCCTCGCGGTCTCCGCGATCCTGTTCTCGCTCGGCGTCGTGGGCGTCCTGCTCCGGCGCAACGCGATCATCATCTTCATGTGCATCGAGCTGATGCTCAACGCGGTGAACCTCGCGTTCGTCGCGTTCTCGCAGCAGCTGGGCATCGACGGGCAGGTCTTCGTGTTCTTCGTGATGACCGTCGCGGCCGCCGAGGCCGCCGTCGGCCTCGCCATCGTCATCGCGGTCTATCGCCACCGCGAGACGGTGAACCTCCAGAACATCAATCTGCTCCGCGGGTGAACCCCCTCGCCGGTACGGCTGCCGACCTCGTCGGCCTGACGATCCTCCTCCCGTTCCTCGGCTTTCTGGTGAACGGGGCCCTCGCCTTCCTCCGGCCGCGGGACAAGCGGCTGGTGAGCATCGTGGGCGTGGGCTCCGTGGCGGCCGCCTTCGCGCTCGGCGTCGCGATCTTCCTCGCGGTGCTGGGCGCCCACCCGGAGGCACCCTACGTCCAGACACTGTGGACCTGGATGCCGGTCGGTGACCTGCAGATCGCCGCCGCCCTCCAGGTGGACCAGCTCTCGGTCATGATGCTGCTCGTGGTGACGGGCGTGGGCGCCCTCATCCACCTGTTCAGCGTCGGCTACATGGGGGAGGACCCGGGGTACGCGCGCTACTTCGCGTATCTCAACCTGTTCATCGCGTTCATGCTCGTGCTGGTGCTGAGCGCCAGCTTCCCGGTGATGTTCATCGGCTGGGAGGGCGTGGGCCTCTGCTCCTATCTCCTCATCGGCTTCTGGTACGACGACGTCGCCAAGGCCGAGGCGGGACTCAAGGCCTTCCTGGTCAACCGCATCGGCGACACGGGCTTCATGATCGCGATGTTCCTCATCTTCGCGAAGCTCGGGACGCTCGACTTCGTCGCCGTGTCCGCCGCGGCGCCGGATCAGTTGGCCCGGGGAGGCGGCGCCGTCACGGCCATCGCGCTGCTGCTCTTCCTGGGGTGCGCGGGGAAGTCGGCGCAGATCCCGTTGTACGTGTGGCTTCCCGACGCGATGGCCGGCCCGACCCCCGTCTCGGCCCTGATCCACGCCGCGACGATGGTCACCGCCGGCGTGTTCCTGGTCGCCCGGGCCAACGTGTTCTTCGCCCTGGCGCCCGTGGCGGCGGCGGTGGTGGCCGGGGTCGGCGCGCTGACGGTGCTGTTCGCGGCGTCCATCGGCCTCAAGCAGTGGGACATCAAGAAGGTGCTCGCGTACAGCACCGTCTCCCAGCTCGGCTACATGTTCGTCGGCGTGGGAGTCGGCGCCTATACCGCCGGGATGTTCCACCTGGTCACGCACGCCTTCTTCAAGGCGCTGCTCTTCCTGGGCTCCGGCAGCGTCATCCACGCGATGCACCACGCCTACCACCACTCGCACCGGCACGCCGACGCGCAGGACATGCGCAACATGGGCGGGCTCGGCGCCTTCCTGCCGACGACGGCGAAGGTGATGTGGGTCGCGACGCTGGCGATCGCGGGCATTCCGCCGCTCGCCGGCTTCTTCTCGAAGGACGAGATCCTCCTGGCCGCGTTCACCCGGGGCGGGGAGAACCCGTTCTACTACGCGGTGTGGGCGTTCGGCGCCGTGGGTGCGCTGCTGACGGCGTTCTACATGACGCGCCTGATGCTGTACACCTTCCACGGCCCGAATCGGACCGGCGACCTCGAGCGGCCGCACCTCCACGAGTCGCCGCTCGTGATGACGGCACCGTTGATCGCGCTCGCGGTGCTCACGGTGCTGGGCGGCGCGCTCAACCTGCCGCACGTCGCCACGCTGCATCACTGGCTCGAGCCCGTCACCCGGCAGGCGGCCCTGATCGCCGGGGCGACGGAGGCGCCCCCCGGCCTCGAGTACGGCCTGATGGGCCTGGCCGTCGTCATCGCCGTCGCGGGCATCGCCCTCGCCGTGCGGCTCCTCAAGCCCGCGGAACTCCTGACGCCGGACAACGCCCCGGCGGAGCGGGGCTTCGCCAAGCTCCTCCTCGAGAAGTACCGCGTGGACGAACTCTACGACGCGGTCATCATCCGGCCGCTCCTCTGGTTCTCGCGCGTGGTGCTCTGGAAGGGGATCGACGCCGGCGTCATCGACACCGCCGGCGTCAACGGCTCCGCCGCGCTGGCCCGCGGGCTCGGCTGGATCGGCTCGCGCCTGCAGACGGGCCAGGTGGGCACGTACGTCGTCGTCTTCGTCATCGGTGCGCTGGCGGTGCTCGTCGCTCTGATGAGGATGATGTAGGCCGCCATGGAAGCGCTCCTCGCGACTCTCGCCTACAACCGCTGGGTCCTCGCGGCCCTCCTGTGGATCCCCGTCGCCGGCGCCGCCGCGGTCCTGCTGGCGCCCGCCGCGCGGGCCAAGCACATCGCCCTCGTCACGACCCTCCTCGAGTTCCTCGTCTCGGTGGGGCTGTGGTGGGCCTACGTTCCCGACGGGCCGGCCATCCAGTTCGTGGCCCGGCACCGCTGGATCGAGGACTGGGGCATCCAGTACTACGTGGGGATGGACGGCATCTCGCTGTTCATGGTCCTCCTCACGACCTTCCTGATGCCGCTCGCGGTACTCGGCAGCTTCGCCGGCATCACGCAGAAGGTGAAGGGTTACTACGCGCTGCTGCTGGTGCTCGCGACTGGCATGATCGGCGTATTCGTCTCCCTGGACCTGTTCCTCTTCTACGTCTTCTGGGAAGTGATGCTGGTCCCGATGTACTTCATCATCGGGGTCTGGGGCGGGAAGGGCCGCCTGTACGCCAGCATCAAGTTCTTCCTCTACACGATGCTCGGCTCGCTGCTGATGCTGGTGGCGATCCTGGTGATGTACTACGGCGCCGGACGCGCCTCCGGTACGTACTCCTTCGCGTATGAGCACATCCTGCGGTACGCGACGTTCCCGATCGAGACGCAGCTGTGGTTGTTCGGCGCCTTCTTCGTCGCGTTCGCCATCAAGGTGCCGATGGTGCCGTTCCACACGTGGCTGCCCGACGCCCACGTGGAGGCGCCCACCGCCGGATCCGTCATCCTGGCCGCCGTCCTGCTCAAGATGGGCACCTACGGCCTGCTGCGATTCGCCGTCCCGTTCTTCCCGGCGGTCGCCTTCCACGGCACGGTGGGGACCGTCGTCGTGGTCCTCGCGGTGGTCGGGATGCTCTACGGCGCCCTCGTGGCCATGGTGCAGCCGGACTTCAAGAAGCTCATCGCCTACTCGTCCGTGAGCCACCTCGGCTTCGTCGTGCTCGGCATCTGGGCGCTCACCGTGCAGAGCGTGCAGGGCGCGCTGATGGTGATGATCAACCACGGCATCTCCACCGGCGCCCTCTTCTTCCTCGTGGGCATGGCGTACGAGCGGCGCCACAGCCGGATGATCGCCGACTTCGGCGGCATCGCCCGTGTGATGCCCGCCTACGCCGCCGTACTGACGGTGGTGAGCCTCTCGTCGGTCGGGCTCCCCGGGACGAACGGCTTCGTGGGCGAGTTCCTGGTGCTGATCGGCTCGTTCCGCACGCAGCCCGTCGCCGCGGTGGCCGGGACCTTCACCGTGATCTTCGCGGCAGCCTACCTGCTGTGGGCGCTCAAGCGGATGCTCTACGGCCGACTCGACAAGCCCGAGAACCAGGGCCTGACCGACCTCACCCGACGCGAATGGGGCGTGCTGGTGCCGCTCCTGGTCGTGATCCTCTGGCTGGGTCTCTTCCCCGGGCCGGTGCTGCGGCGCATGGAGCCCTCCAGCCGCCGGTTCATCGAGCTGGTCCGGACGCGCCTGCCGGACGTCGGCACCACGGCGTCTTCGGCGACTCCGGCGGCCGAGCCTGAGGGGAGGCCGCAGCAGCCATGAGCCTCGACGTTCAGAAGGCCTTCGACCTCCTGATCGCCCTCCTGCCGGAGACCATCCTCTCGGTGTGGGCGATGGTGCTGCTGCTGTTCGCCGCGTGGCGCCACGGCGATCCGCGCGCGCAGCGGCAGACCGGCTGGCTCAGCCTCATCGGCATCGCGGCGGCCTTCGCGGCTTGCGCGTGGCTCTGGGCCTCCGGAGCCCGCGTGGACGGGATGCCCACCAGTGTCGCGGTGGACGGCTTCCGCTGGGCAGTGGACCTCATCGTCCTCCTCGGTGCGGGCCTGGTCGTGCTGCTCTCCCTCGACTACCTCGACCGCGAGGGGATCCGGATCCCCGAGTACCACGTCCTGGTCCTCTTCGCCGCCGTCGGGATGATGCTCCTCGCGGGCGGCGAGGACCTGTTCGTGGTGTTCCTCGGCCTGGAGCTGATGTCCGTGTCGGTGTACGTGCTCGCCGGCATCAACCGGAAGAGCCCGGCCTCCGCGGAGGCGGCGCTGAAGTACTTCCTCCTCGGCGCCTTCGCCTCGGCCTTCCTGCTCTACGGGATCGCGATGCTCTACGGGGCCACCGGGAGCACCCGGCTCGGCATCATCGGCTTCCAGATCGGCTCGCTCCAGCTGGCGAACCACCCGCTCGTCCTCGCGGGCCTCGCGCTGGTCTTCGTGGGCTTCGGGTTCAAGGTCGCGGCCGTCCCCTTCCACATGTGGACGCCGGACGTGTACGACGGCGCGCCCACGCCCATCACGGCATTCATGTCGGCGTCGGTGAAGGCGGCGGCGTTCGCGGCGCTGGTGCGGATTCTCCTCCACGCGGTGCCGCAGCTGCACGGGTCGTGGGACGTCGTCCTGTGGTGGCTGGCCGCGATCACGATGGTCGTGGGAAACCTCGTCGCCCTGGCGCAGCGCCCCCTGAAGCGGATGCTGGCGTACTCCAGCATCGCGCACGCTGGCTACCTGCTCACGGCGCTGGTGGGCGGCTCGATGGCAGGGGCCGCCGCGTTCCTCTACTACCTGCTGTTCTACACGCTGATGACCGTCGGCGCCTTCGCGGTGCTGATCTTCAAGGGCCGCGGGGGGGAGCGCGACGTGCTCGTCGAGGACCTCGCCGGGCTCGGCGAGACGCACCCCTGGCTCGCCTTGCTGATGACCGTCTGCATGCTGTCGCTCCTCGGTTTCCCCGGCACGGCGGGCTTCATCGGCAAGTGGTACATCCTGACCGCGGCCACCGGCGCCGGCTACGCGGTGCTGGCGGCGGTGCTCGTTCTCACCAGTGTGATATCGGCGGGGTACTACTTGCCGGTCATCATGGCGATGTATATGAAGCCCCGGCTGCACGCCGAGGCCCACTCGGACGTCTCGGTGCCGGCCGTGATGCGTGGCGTCCTCACGGCGGTGGCCGTGGCTCTGATCCTCTTCGGCATCTGGCCCAACCTGCCGATGGATGCGGCGCGCGCCGGATCGCACGCCTTCCTCCCGGACCGGGTCGTGCCCATATCCACGCGGTTGTTTCCGCAGTGACCCGATCGGGCGCCGCCTCCGGGCGGCGCACCGCTAGGGCCCCCATCCCATGCGCATCGATCCCGTCATCTTCCGTCAGTACGACATCCGCGGCATCGTCGGGCAGGACCTCACGCCCGCCGTCGCCCGCGCCGTTGGGCTCGCCGCGGGCTCGGAGGCCCGCGAACGCCTCGGGCGCACACCCCGCCTCGCCGTCGGCCGCGACAACCGACCGAGCGGACCGGAGTTGCTCGGCGCACTGACCGAGGGCCTGCTCGCCACCGGAGCGACTGTCTTCTCGGTGGAACTCGTGCCGACGCCGGCGCTGTACTTCGCCATCCACCACCTCGGCGCGGACGGCGGCGTCCAGGTGACCGGCTCGCACAACCCACCGGAGTTCAACGGGCTCAAGATGGTGCTCAGCGGCCTGCCGTTCGCCGGCGAGGACATCCAGGGCCTGCGGCGGCGCATCGAGGCGGACCGTTTCGCGTCGGGGCAGGGCACCACCTCCTCGCACGACATCCTCGACGCCTACCGGGCGGAGATCGTGCGCCGGGTCGGGAGGTTGGAACGGCCGGTCCGGGTCGTCGTGGACTGCGGGAACGGCACGGGGAGTGTGGCGGCTCCGCAACTCCTGCGGGAACTCGGGGCCGAGGTGATCGAGCTGTTCTGCGAGTCGGACGGGACTTTCCCGAATCACCACCCCGATCCGACGGTCCTCGAGAACCTGCACGACCTGCAAGAGTTGGTGCGGGACCGCGGGGCGGAGCTGGGCATCGCCTTCGACGGTGACGCCGACCGCATCGGCGCGGTGGACGAGCGGGCCGATGTGCTGTTCGGCGACCAGCTCCTCATAATCTTCGGTCGCGACCTGGTGCGACGGCTCGGTCCGGGGCAGGAAGTCATCTTCGACGTGAAGTGCTCGGACAGCGTGACCGAGGCGCTCACGGCGGCCGGAGCGCGGGCCTCGATGTGGATGACCGGCCACTCGTACATCAAGAAGCGGATGAAGGAGACGGGTGCGCCGCTGGCGGGCGAGATGAGCGGGCATATGTTCTTCGGACCGCCCGACTACCTCGGCTTCGACGACGCGCTGTACGCCGCGGCCCGCTTACTGCGCATCGTTTCCGCGACGCGCGCTCCGGTGTCCGCGCTCCTCGCCGACGTGCCGCGCTACGTCTCCACGCCCGAGATCCGCGTGAACTGCGGGGAAGAGCGGAAGGTCCCGGTGGTGCAGGCGGCCGCCGCGCACTTCGCGGCCCGCTACGAGACCATCACCATCGACGGCGTACGCTGGAGGACCCCGGAGGGATGGGGCCTGATCCGGGCCTCGAACACGCAGCCCATCCTCGTGCTCCGGTTCGAGGCCCGCACGACGGACGGCCTGGAGCGGATCAGGGGCGAGGCGCTGCGCGTACTCGCCGCCCAGGGAGTGCGCATCGAGTCCTCATGAGCCGCACCCGGATCGCCGGGGTCGTCGTGCTGGGCGTGCTCGTCGCCCTCTTCGGCGGTCGCTGGCTCGCCGTGCGCTACACCGAGGCGCTGTGGTACGCGGACCTCGGACGGAGTGCGCAGTTCCGGCATCTGCTCGCGAGTCGCCTCCTGTGGCAGGGCCTCACGCTGCTGGCCGCGACCCTGTGGTACGGGGCTCAGAGCTTCGGCGTGTACCGTTCCATCGGGGCGGTCCACCTGCCACGCCGGGTGGGCAACCTCGAGATCGCGGAGGCGGTGCCGCGCTCCGTGCTCCGCGCCATCGCCGCCGGCATCGCGCTGCTCCTCGGCGTCGTCACCGTCGCGACCTTCCACGACCTCTCCGACTACGTCGCGCTCTCCCAGGCGGCCACGCCGCTCGGCCTCCCCGAGCCGATCCTTGGCCGCGACGCGGCGTTCTATCTCGCCCGGCTTCCGCTGCTCGAGACGCTGCTCCTGATGGTCGCCATCGCCGTGGTGATGGGGATCGTTCTTGCGGTGGGCCTCTATGCACTCACCCGCAGCCTCGCGGTGCGCGAGCGGCGGCTGGTGCTCTCGCGGCACGCCCGGACCCACCTCGTCGCGCTGCTGGTGTGCCTTGCCCTGGTGCTGGCGTGGGGTTTCCAGTTGGATGCCTACCAGATCGTGGGCGGTGGCGGCGGCCAGGGCGGGGCAGTGTCGTCGGTGGACCGGGGGCTGCGTATCCCGGTGTCCACGGCGCTCGCCGCGCTGGGACTCGTCGTCGCGGCGATCACCGTCCTCTGGCTGCGCTGGGGGCGCGGCGGCGCACTCGCCGGCGTATGGGCCACCTTCGCCGTCCTGGCCGTCGGCGGGCGCTACGCGACGCCGTTCCTGCGCGAGGTGTGGGGCAGGCCGCCGGAATCCACCGAGGCGCTTGCGCTGCTGGACCTCTCCGAACGCTACGCCCGGGACGGGATGGGGATCCTCGACGTGCGTCCGGAGGCGCTGGCCGCGCGCGCCGAACCCGACGGCGACAGCCTGGCGGCGCTGGGCCGCACGCTGGTGGGCTTCTCGCCCTGGAGCGCGGAGCCGGAACTGCTCACCGGCTGGGTGGCTTCGGTCGTCCACGACAGCGGCCGGGAACGTCTGTGGACCACCACCGTGTCGGCATACCCCTCCCCCGATGGCGCCCTGCGTCTCGGGGCGCTCGCGGTCCCCGAAACGGACGTGCTCCGCGCGCTCCGCTCCGCCGACCGCCCCGACTGGACGGCCTTCCATCGCGGCGCCCTCGCGTGGGGTGGCGACCCCCTCATCGTGGACCTCGAGGCCCGGGATGGCGGGAGTCTCGGGACGGCGCCGGGCGGAACGCCGGTACTCGCCATCGCGGCTGTCGGTCCCGTGCGCTTCCTCGCGCATTCGGCCGACCTGGCGGTGGTTGGAGAGAACGCGCGCGCGCCAGGCGAGCCGCCGGTCGGCATCCCGCTGCGCGGCTTCGTCCGGCGGTTGCTCCTCTCGTGGGCGCTGCAGGCGCCGCCGCTCCTGGGCCGCAGTACCGCCGCGGGGGACCGTGTGCTCTACTGGCGGGACGTGCCCCAGCGCCTGGCACGGCTGTATCCCTTCGCCGCATTCGACCCGCCGCGCGCCGTCGTCGCGGGTGGGCGCCTCGTCTGGGTGGCATCGGGGTTCCTCGCATCGGATCGCTTCCCGCTCGCCGAGCACGTCGAGTGGCACGGGCAGCGAGTGAACTACCTGCGGGCTGTGTACGTAGCGACGGTCGATGCGGGCACGGGTGAGACGCGGCTTTACCTGCGCGGGCCGGGCACCGCGCTCGCCGCCGCCCTGGCCCGGGTAGCGCGCACCCCCGTGCTCCCGGAAGACAGCCTCCCGGCTGGGCTGCGCGAGCACCTCGGTTACCCTGCGGCACTCCTCGGCGCGCAGTCGGACGTGCTCGCGCGCCACCACGGCGATCCCGGAGAGGCGCCGTGGGTGGTGGTGCGCAGCGCGGGGGTGGGCGAACCCGGAGACGAAATCGCTCGCCAGCCGCTGACCGTGGAGGCGGTGCTGGCCATCGGCGGCACAAGGGCGCTCTGGCGCCTTGTGCCTCTCACCGACACCGGAGGCCACCGGCTGGTGGGCTTTGTGGCGGGCCAGGCTTCGGGCTCGTCGCTCCCCGTCCCGCGACTGCTCAAGCTCCCGTCGACGGATTTCGCCACGCTCGCGGCGGCGGAGAGCCGCCTCAACGCCTCGCCGGCCCTCGTCGGCGCGGTCGCCGCGGCCGGCGGGACGGATGGAGCGGCGCACCGGAGCCCGGTCGTCGCGCTCCCGGTGGCGGGCACGGTGGTCTATGCCCAGGTAGTCTACGCCTCGCCACACCGGCCCACCGAGCCGCTGCGAGTGCGAGCGGTGGCGCTGATGGCGGGGGGGCGCGTGGGCGTGGGCGCGGACGTGGCCGGAGCGGTGCGCGCACTGGCGTCCGCGCAGTCCGCGACGTTCTTGGAGGCCCGCACCGACACGACAATGGTCGCGGCCCGGGCCGCGTTCCTGGCACTCGATTCCGCGGCCCAACGCGGCGATTGGGTGGCGTTCGGCCGCGGACTCGAGACGCTGCGTGGGGCGCTGGGCCTGCCCGCGGAGCGCCGGCCGTGAGCGGCCGCGGAACACCGCCCAGGCTGCGGGCCCGAGGGAGGGGATGATGTCGAGGACGATCGTGGTCGCACTCGGTGGGAATGCGCTCGCCCCGGCCGGCGAGCGGCCCACCATCGCCAACCAGTTCCGGCACACCCGGGAGAGCCTGGCCACCGTGGTCGAGCTGGCGCGCGAGGGCTGGGCCATCGCCCTCGTGCACGGCACCGGACCGCAGGTCGGCGACTCCCTCGCGCGCAACGAGATCGCGGCGGCGGCGGCCCTCCGGTCTACCGGGACCCCGCGCTCGGCTGGGAAGGCCTGGACGCCGTCGTCGACAAAGACCGCACGGCGGCCATACTCGCCCAGGCGCTGGATGCCGAGATCCTGTTGATACTTACGGACGTCGAGGCGGTGTACCAGGGCTTCGGCACGGCTTCTGCGGTAGCCATCCCCCGGATGACGGTCGCGGCGGCCGAGCGGATGGTCGCCGCCGGCCAGTTGGGGGAGGGCAGCATGCGCCCCAAGGTGGACGCGGCGATCAGCTTCTTGCGGAGCGGCGGCCGGCGGGCCATCATCGCGGAACTGGGTTCGGGTCCCGCGGCGTTGCGGGGCGAGACGGGAACCACCATCGTGGCCGAGGGCCAATGAATCTTCACGAGTATCAGGCACGCGAACTGCTGCGCCGTGCGGGTATCCCGGTGCCTCCCGGGGAGGTCGCGACGACTCCCGCGGCCGCGAAGGCCGTGGCGGAGCGGCTGGGCACTGGCAAGGTCGTCATCAAGGCGCAGGTCCACGCCGGGGGGCGGGGCAAGGCTGGAGGCGTGAAGCTCGCCGACACGCCGGAGCAGGTCGCCGACATCGCGGCCAAGATCCTGGGGATGAAGATCAAGGGGCTCACCGTCGAGAAAGTGCTGGTGGCGCCCGCGGCACAGATCGTCAGTGAGGCGTACGTCGGCGTCATCGTGGATCGGGAGAGCCAGTCGCCCGTGATGATGGTGAGCCCGGCGGGCGGCATCGACATCGAGGAGGTCGCCGCCAAGACGCCGGAGAAGATCTTCCGCGCCCGGGTGGACGCCCGCTACGGGCTGCTGCCCCACCAAGCGATGGCGCTCGCGTTCCACCTGTACACCGACCTCGCCCTCGTCCGCCAGGCATCCGACATCCTCCAGAAGCTGTACCGCGCGTTCGTGGACGCGGGCGGGTCCCTCGCGGAGATCAACCCGCTGGTCGTCACGCCCGAGAACGAGGTCGTCGCCCTCGACGCGAAGCTTGTCGTGGACGACAACGAACTCGAGCGGAGGCCGGACATCGAAGCGCTCCGCGACGTCTCGGCCGAGAACCCGTTCGAGGCGCAGGCCCGCGAGGCGAACCTCACATACATCAAGCTCGACGGGAACGTGGGCTGCGTCGTGAACGGCGCGGGCCTCGCGATGGCGACGATGGACCTGGTGAAGTACTACGGCGGCGAGCCGGCGAACTTCCTCGACATCGGTGGGTCGTCGAACCCCGAGAAGGTCGTGACGGCCCTGCGGATCATCACCGCCGATCCCAACGTGAAGGCGATCCTGTTCAACATCTTCGGCGGCATCACCCGCTGCGACGACGTGGCGAACGGCATCGTCGCCGCGACGCAGCAGTTCACGGTGAGGGTGCCGATCGTGATCCGGCTCACCGGCACCAACGAGGAGGCCGCGGTGCGGATCCTCGAGGGCATCGGGATGAAGGCCGGGACGGACATGGACGAGGCCGTGATGAGGGCGGTCGCGGTCGCGAAGGGAGGGGCGGCGGCGTGAGCATCTTCGTCGACAAGGGCACGAAGCTCGTTGTCCAGGGCATCACGGGCCGCGACGGCTCGTTCCACACGAAGCAGATGCTGGCCTACGGCACCACGGTCGTGGCCGGCGTGACGCCCGGGAAGGGCGGCCAGCGGTTCGAGTCCACGGTGCCGATCTTCAACACCGTGGCCGAGGCGGTCGAGGCGACCGGCGCCGACGCCTCCGTCATCTACGTGCCGGCGAAGTTCGCGGCCGACGCCGTCTTCGAGGCGGCCGACTCGGGCGTGCGGCTGGTGGTGTGCATCAGCGAGGGCGTGCCGGTCCTCGACATGACGCGCGTGATGCGGTATCTCCAGGAGAAGAACGTGCGCCTCGTCGGGCCCAACTGCCCGGGGCTCATCTCCCCCGGCCAAGCGAAGGTGGGCATCATCCCCGGGCGGATCTGCGCGGCGGGGCCGGTGGGCGTCGTCTCGCGCTCGGGCACGCTGACCTACGAGGTGGTCTATCAACTGACCCGTGCCGGCATCGGCCAGACGACGTGCGTGGGCATCGGTGGCGACCCGATTATCGGCACGAACTTCATCGACTGCCTCGCCGCCTTCCAGGCCGACCCGGCGACGAAAGCGATCGTGATGATCGGCGAGATCGGCGGCACCGACGAGCAGAACGCCGCCGCGTACGTGAAGGAGAAGGTCCGGAAGCCGGTGGTCGGGTTCATCGCCGGCCAGACGGCTCCGCCCGGCCGCCGGATGGGCCACGCCGGCGCTATCATCTCCGGCTCCTCGGGCACGGCGGCCGAGAAGATCGCGGCGTTCGAGGACGCGGGCGTCACGGTGATGAAGCGGCCGGCGGACGTGGTGCCGTTGGTGAAAGAAAGGCTGTGAGACTCAGAGACCTGCTGGACGAGCGGCGCGTCGTCGTGCCGCTCGAGACGGAGAGCGTGCGCGAGGCCACGATGCGGCTCGCGCAGGCGCTCGTCGCGTCGGGGGTGGTGGCCGACGAGGAACGCCTCGCCGAGGTGCTGAAGAGCGACTGGCCGGAGGACATCGTCTCCGTGGCCGGCCGCGCCTTCCTCCCGCACTTCCGCACCGACGCCGTGCGCGCGGTATGCCTGGCGATCGGTGTGACGCCGGAGCCCATCACGCGGGCGGGCGACCCCGGGCGCTCGGCCCGCGTCGTGGTGCTGGTCCTCGCGCCGGTGCGGGAGCCGTCCGGGTATCTCCGCACGATGGGCGCGCTGGCCCGCGTGCTGGCCTCGGACGAGGTGCTCGCCGGGCTCCACGCCGCGCGAACGCCGGGCGACGTTCTGCGCCTAGCCGACCTCGCCGACGCGCCCGTGCCGGCCGACATCACAGTACGCCACGTGATGTCCGGCAGCGCCGTCGCGGTGGGGCCGGAGACGCCCCTCGCGGAGGCCGCTACCCTGATGCTGCAACGCCGCATCTCGGCGCTCCCCGTCACGGGGCCGTCCGGCGAAGTGCTCGGCATCCTCACCGACGGCCACCTTCTGCGGTTCCTCCTGCCGCAGACGGTGCAGCAGCTCAGCACGGGGCGGGTGCGCGCCGTACGGCGGCGTGCCGCGAAGGGGTCGCCGGCGGACCCGAGGGCGCTGTCCGTGGGCGACGTGATGGAGAAGAGCGTCCTCTGTCTGGACGAAGACCAGACCATCGCCGACGTCGCCGCGCTGATGCTCGCCAAGGAGGTGGACCGCTTCCCCGTGACCCGCGACGGGGCGCTGGTCGGCTTTCTCACCCGCGGGGACATCGTCCGCAAACTCCTGGGATCCTAGCCACCACCCATGCTCACCCTTGCGATCATCAAGCCCGACGCCGTGGCGTCGGGGAAGGCGGGGAAGGTCCTCGCCCAGCTCGAACAGGCCGGCTTCAAGGTCCGCGCGGCGAAGCTGGTCCGCCTCGCCGGCCCGCAGGCGGAGGCTTTCTACGCCGTCCATCGGGAGCGACCCTTCTTCCTGCCGCTGGTGACCTTCATGACCTCGGGGCCCTGCATCCCCATGGCTCTCGAACGCGACGACGCCGTGGCGCACCTGCGGACCGTCATCGGCGCGACCGACCCCAAAGAGGCCGCCGCGGGGACGGTGCGCGCCCTCTACGCCGAGTCGAAGGAACGGAACGCCATCCACGCCTCCGACAGCGAGGAGAACGGACGCCGGGAGGTGGCCTTCTTCTTCGCCGAGGCGGACCTGCTCTAGGGCCTCTCCGACCCCGGCCGAGCCTCGATTGACCCAAGTCTGACAAGGATTTAGCTTACTTGGTTATGCTGCGCATCGACCTTGGGGAGGTGCGCGCCGGAGCCGTCGAGACCTCAGGGCGGGTCGAGCCGTCGGACCCCTTCTGGGACGGTGCCGACGTGGCGCTGGCCGTTCCGCTCACGGTCGAAGGCCGGCTCAGCCGGGCAGGCGACCGGGAGTACTTCTGGCAGGCCAGGATGGAGACGGTCCTCCACCTCGAGTGCCGGCGCTGCCTGGCCCCCGTGGACGTGCCGTTCAGCCAGACGGTGGAACTGCTGTTCATCGCCGGAGCCGAAGCGCTCGATGAGGATGCCGGCTGCTATGTGATTCCCAGCCGGACGGCGGTGCTGGACCTGCGGGAGGCGGCGCGCGAGGAACTGGTCCTCCGCATGCCGCACTTCGTCGAGTGCAGCCCCGACTGTCGTGGCCTGTGCCCCCGGTGCGGGGCGAACCTGAACGCCGGTCCCTGCGGGTGCCGGCGGGAGCGCGACCCGCGCTGGGAGGCCCTGAGCGGCCTTCTGCCGGACCGCCCGAACGAGGACTGAGACCCTCCCATGGCCGTTCCGAAGAGACGCACCTCGAAGTCGAAAAAGCGGATGCGCCGCACGCACTTCACGGCGGCGATGCCCACCCTCTCGCCGTGCCCCAAGTGCGGCGAGGCGCGAGTCCCGCACCACGTCTGCCCCAACTGCGGCTACTACAAGGGTGTGCGCCGGATCGTGATCGAGGACAAATGAGGTGATCCGGGTCGCGCTCGACGCGATGGGCGGTGACCACGCCCCGGCAGCCCCGGTGACCGGGGCAGCCGAGGCGCTCGCCGAGATCGCGGACGACGTCGTGATCCAGCTGGTGGGGCAGCGCGCCGCCATCGAGCGGGAGATCTCGGATCAGCACCGGGGCCACGAACGCATCGAGATCGTGGATGCGCCCGAGGTCATCGGGATGGGCGAGAAGCCGCTCCAGGCGGTGCGCACCAAGCGCCGTTCGTCCATCCACGTCGGTCTCGAGCTGCAGCGCGAGGGGCTCTCGCACGCCTTCATCAGCGCAGGCAACACCGGCGCCGTGATGGCGGCTTCCACCTTGATCCTCCGCCTCCACCCCGGCTTCGAGCGTCCCGCGATCGGCACGCCCTTTCCGACGGCCGACCACGCCGTCCTGCTGGTGGACGGGGGCGCCAACGTGGACTGCTCTCCCCAGGAGCTGGTCGGCTTCGCGCACCTCGGCGTGCTCTACGCCCGGGACGCGATGGGCCGTGCCGACCCGGCGGTGGCGCTGCTCAACATCGGCGAGGAAGAGGAGAAGGGGAACGCGGCCACGAAGGAAGCCCATCGGCTCCTCAGGGACAGCGGCCTCAAGTTCGTGGGCAACGTCGAGGGCGGCGACCTCCTCGTGGGTCGCTCGGCGGCGGGTCCCTTCGACGTGGTCGTGTGTGACGGGTTCGTGGGAAACGTCGTGCTCAAGTTCTACGAGTCGGTGGCGCACCTCTTCACTCAGCTCGTCCGCCGCGAGCTGGGCGAGGTCGTCGCCGAGAGCGACGCGATGAGCCGCATCGCGCGAATCCTCGACTACGCCGAGTACGGCGGCGCACCGCTCCTCGGGGTGCACGGCGTCTCGATCATCTGCCACGGGCGCTCCACGCCCGGCGCTTTCCGCAACGCCGTCCGCGTCGCCGAACGCGCCGCGCGCAACCATCTCGAGCAGGACATGACCCGCGAGTTCGACGTCGCCGGAGCAGGCTCGTGAAGCGTCCCGTCGCCGCCTTCGCCGGCCTCGGGACCTTCATCCCGAATGGGGTCCTCACCAACGCCGACTTCGAGCGGATGCTCGACACGTCGGATTCCTGGATCCGCGAACGCACGGGCATCTCCGAGCGCCACATCGCGTCCCGCGAGGAGACGGCGGCGGTGATGGCGCGGGAGGCAAGCATCCGGGCGCTGCACGAGGCCGGGCTGGACCCGCTGGATCTCGACGTCATCATCCTCTCGACCGCGACGCCCGACCGGCCATTGCCGTCGGTGGCCTGCGACCTCCAGGCCCTCCTGGGCGCCAAGAACGCCGCCGCGTTCGACATCGGGGCGGCGTGCACCGGCTGGCTGTACGGGCTGGTCGTGGCGGAATCGATGCTCGCGGCGGGCTTCGCGAAGCGCATCCTCGTGACGGGGTCCGAGAAGCTGAGCGCGATCACCGACTACACCGACCGTTCCACGGCCGTGCTGTTCGGCGACGGCGCCGGCGCGGCGGTCGTAACGGCGAGCGACGGAACGCGCGGCATCCTCGCGGCGCACCTCAAGTCCGACGGGACGCTGGCCGAGCTGCTGTACCGGCCGGGCGGGGGCTCGACGGACCCCCCCAGCGAGCAGATGCTCAAGAACCGGAGCTACTTCATCAAGATGGCCGGCCGCGAGGTGTTCAAGTCGGCGGTCCGCTCGATGGCGGACGCGGCCGACCGCGCGCTGGAGCAGGCCGGCATCTCCGGTGAGCAGGTGGACCTGCTCATCCCTCACCAGGCCAACATCCGGATCATCGAGGCGGCGGCCGAGCACGCGCACATCCCGATGGAGCGAGTCGTCGTGAACGTGGACCACACGGGGAACACCAGCTCGGCCTCCATCCCGTTGGCGCTCGATGAGGCGCGGCGGTCGGGCCGTCTCCAGCCCGGGATGACCGTGCTCCTCGTGGCGTTCGGCGCCGGATTCACCTGGGGCTCGATCCTCCTCAAGTGGTGAGCGTAGCGCTCCTCTGTCCCGGCCAGGGCGCGCAGCGCGTCGGCATGGGCAAGGACCTTGCCGCGACGTTCCCGGCGGCCCGCGATGCCTTTGCGGCCGTGGACGAGGCCCTCGGCTTCTCGCTCTCGACCGTAATGTGGGAGGGCCCCGAGGACCTGCTCATGCGCACCGATCACGCGCAGCCGGCAATCCTGGCGCACACGGCGGCGGTCTGGGCCCTTGTGCGGGAGAAGCTGGTGGGGCAGGTCGCCGCCGCTGCGGGGCACTCCCTCGGCGAGTACAGCGCCTACGTCGCGGCCGGCTCCCTGGGCTTGGCGGATGCGGCCCGGCTGGTACGGCGGCGCGGCGAGCTGATGCGCGCGGCGGGCGACGCGCGGCCCGGCACGATGGCGGCGGTGATGGGGCTGGACGCCGACCGGGTCGCGGCGATCTGCCGCGAGGCCAGCACAGGGGGCGAGGTTGCCGTCGCGGCGAACTTCAACGCCCCGGATCAGACGGTCATCTCCGGCGATCCCGCGGCGGTGGCGAGGGCCGGCGACCTGCTTAAGGCGGCGGGGGCGAAGCGGGTGCTGCCCCTCAAGGTCAGCGGCGCGTTCCACTCGCCCCTGATGGCTCCCTCGGCGGCACAGTTCGCGATGGACCTCGATGCGCTGGTGCTGGCGGCGCCGGCGTTCCCCGTCGTGGCGAACGCGAGCGCGACCGTGGTCGCCGAGCCGGCCGAGGCTCGGCGGCTGCTCGCCGCGCAGTTGACGAGCCCAGTGCGCTGGGTCGAAGGCGTCCGAAGGCTGGCTCAACTGGCGGGGGTGGCCGTACGGTTCGTCGAGATCGGACCCGGCACGGTGCTCACCGGACTCGCGAAGCGCATCGTGGGCGGCTCCGAGAGCGTGAACCTCGGCACGGCGGCCGAGGTGGCCGCATACCTGGAGGCGTGATGAAGGGACTGGACGGCAAGGTCGCCATGGTGACCGGCGGCGCGCGCGGGATCGGCAAGGCGATCGCCGCCGAGCTGGCCGGGGCCGGCGCGAAGGTCGCGGTGGTGGACCTGGACCTCGCGAACGCCGAAGCCACGGCGGGCGAGCTCGGCGGCGGGGCGAAGGGCTTCAAGGCGAACGTCGCCCAGGCGCAGGACGTCGAGGCCGTGGTCGCGGAGATCGAGCGCGATCTCGGGCCCATCGACATCCTCGTCAACAACGCCGGCATCACCCGGGACAACCTGCTGGTCAGGCTCTCGGAGGCGGACTGGGACGCAGTCCTCAGCGTGAACCTGAAGGCCGCGTTCCTCACGATGAAGACCGTGACTCGTGGGATGATGAAGCGGCGCTCCGGCCGGGTCATCAACATCGCCAGCGTCGTGGGAATCGTGGGGAACAAGGGGCAGGCCAACTACTCGGCGTCCAAGGCCGGGCTCATCGGCCTCACCAAGACCATCGCGAAGGAGCTGGCCTCGCGCAACGTGCTCGTCAACGCAGTGGCACCGGGGTTCATCGAAACGGACATGACGGCCGCGCTGCCGCCCGAGGCCCGACAGGCGCTGAGCGCCCAGATCGCGCTCGGCCGGCTGGGGGCCCCGGCCGACGTCGCTTCGGTCGTGGCCTTCCTCGCATCGGAGGGGGCGTCGTACATTACGGGCCAAGTCATCGTCGTCGACGGCGGGATGGTGATGTAGGACTCCACTCACCTGGGGGACACACAGTCATGGCGGACATGGGCGAGCTCGAGACGAAGGTCAAGGACATCATCGCGGAAGAACTGGGCGTCGAGCGCGAGAAGCTGACCAGCGAGGCCAGCTTCATGGAAGACCTCGGCGCGGACAGCCTCGACACGGTCGAGCTCGTGATGGCGTTCGAGAAGGAGTTCGACCTCGACATCCCCGACGAAGAGGCGGAGAAGCTCCGCACCGTCGGCGACGCGTTGAACTACCTGCACCAGAGGATGGGCGCGAAGTAGTGCGCCCGCGGGTGGTCGTCACCGGCCTCGGGCTGGTGACGCCGTTGGGCATCAACGCGGAAGACACCTGGAGCGGCCTGATCGCCGGCCGCTCGGGGGCGGGGCGGATCACCAGGTTCGACCCCTCCGGCCTCGACACCACCTTCGCCTGCGAGGTGAAGGGCTTCGACGGCCAGGCGTACATCGAGCGGAAGGAAGCCCGGCGGTACGACCTCTTCCTCCAGTACGCCATCGCGGCCTCGCAGATGGCGATGGAGTCGGCCGGCCTGGCCTCGGGCGTCCCGCAGCCGGATCGGGCGGGAGTGCTGGTCGGCAGCGGCGTCGGGGGGATGCAGACCTTCGAGGACCAGGCTCGGATCTTCATCGAGAAGGGTCCCTCGCGGGTGTCGCCGTTCTTCGTCCCGATGTTCATCTCGGACATCGCCGCGGGCATCGTGGCCATCCGGTTCGGTCTCACCGGCCCGAACTACTGCACCGTGTCCGCCTGCGCCTCCTCGGCGAACGCGGTGGGGCAGGCGTACCGTCTCATCCAGGACGGGGACGCCGACATCATGCTGGCCGGCGGTAGCGAAGCCGCCGTCACGCCGCTGACAGTGGCGGGGTTCGCCGCGATGAAGGCGCTCTCGACCCGGAACGACGATCCGGCGACCGCATCGCGGCCCTTCGACAGGGACCGCGACGGCTTCGTCATCGCCGAAGGCTCCGGGGTCGTCGTGCTCGAGAGGCTCGAGCACGCCCAGGCGCGGGACGCCGCCATTCTGGGCGAGATCGTCGGCCTGGGGATGAGCGCCGACGCCTTCCACATCACCCAGCCGGCCCCCGACGGCGCCGGCGCACGGCAGGCGATGCGCGTCTGCCTGGCCAATGCCGGCCTCGCGCCGGCCGACGTGCAGTACATCAACTCCCACGGCACCTCGACGCCGCACGGCGACATCGCCGAGACGCGGGCCGTGAAGTCCCTCTTCGGGGATGCGGCGCGCACGCTCGTGATGGGGTCCACGAAGTCCATGACGGGGCACATGCTCGGCGCGACGGGCGCGGTGGAGTTCGCCATCTGCGTGCTCGTCATCCAGCGCGGCATCATCCCGCCCACGATCAACCAGTTCAACGCGGATCCCGAGTGCGATCTGGATTGCGCCCCCAACCACGCCGTCGAGCGGCGGGTGGACGTGGCGCTCTCCAACTCGTTCGGCTTCGGCGGGCACAACGTGAGCCTCGCCGTGAAGCGTTTCCAGACCTGAAGCGGCGCCTCCCGCATGGCCACCGCAGTCCGAGACGCCGCCGTCCCGATCACGGATGACGCTCTCCGGCCCATCGCCATCGCCCTCCGCTTCGGCGCCACCGACTTCGGTTCGGTGATGATGGAGGAGAATGTGGTGTCGGCGGCCGGGACGACGTATCGTACCAGCGTCGAGGAGATGGAGGCGCTGATCCGCGGGGCGGGCTTCACCCCCGTGCGCCGGCGCCAGGACTACTCGCTCATCCGGGAGGCGGCATGAGCATCCGCGTCGGCATCGGGTACGACTCGCACCGGTTCGCGGCCGGGAGACCGCTGCGGCTCGGCGGCGTCACGGTCCCGCACACGCACGGCCTCGTCGGGCATTCGGACGGCGACGTCGCGCTCCACGCCGTCGTGGACGCCCTCATCGGCGCTGCGGGGCTGGGGGACATCGGCCAGCACTTCAAGGACGACGACCCCCGGTGGAAGGGAGCCGACTCGCTGGTCTTCGCGCGCGGAGTGCAGGAGCTCCTCGCCGGCGCCGGGTTCGCGATCGCCCAGGTGGACGTCACGCTCGTCTTGGAGCGGCCCAAGCTCGCGCCGCACATTCCCGCGATGCGCGAGGCGACGGCGAAGGCGTTCGGCCTCGAGCCGTCGGCCGTCAACTTCAAGGCCAAGACGAACGAAGGCATGGGCTGGGTCGGTCGGGGTGAGGGCATCGCGGCCATCGCGGTGGCGTCCGTGCGCGCCGCCACCTCCGTGTGATCGAGCAGTTCATCACCTGGCTCGCCGGGCTGCCGCCGGCGGAGATCTACGGCTTCATCGCCTTTCTCGCCGGTCTCGAGAACATCGTGCCCCCAGTGCCCGCCGACACGGCCGTGGCCCTGGGGGCTTTCCTGTCCTCGCGCGGCGCGGGCGTGACGCCGCTCGGGGTCTACGTCGCCACGCTCGTGCCCAACATCGTATCGGCCGCCGGGATGTACCTTCTCGGCCAGACCGCCGGTCGCAGCTTCTTCGCCACACGCCTCGGGAGGAAGCTCGTCTCCCCGCGCGCGATGCGGGTCATCACGCGCCTGTACGAGCGGCACCACTACTGGGGCATCTTCGTGAGCCGCTTCCTCCCCGGCTACCGGGCGGTCGTGCCGCCCTTCGCGGGCATCGTGGGCATCCCGCTGTGGAAGGCCCTGCCGATGGTGGCCCTGGCGTCCGGCCTCTACTACGGCATACTGGTGATCCTCGCCTACCACGTGGGCCGGAACTGGGAGGCGGTGCGGGACGCGGTCGGGCACTTCTCCGCCTGGCTCGGCATCGCCGCCCTCGCCGTCACCGTGGCCATCGTCTATCTCGTGTGGCGTCACCGGCATCACCTGAGGGCCGATGGCGACTGACCAGGTCTTCGCCCTCGAGGCCTTCGCCCAGTACCTGACCCTCGAGCGGGGTGCGTCGCCGAACACCGTGGCCGCCTACCGGCGGGACCTCCGGCATCTGGTGGAGTATCTGGAAGGGCAGGGTGTCGGCTCGCCGGCGGCCGCCACGTCGCAGTCCCTCCGGGAGTTCGTCTTCCGACTCAAGGACCTCGGCCTGGCGCCGACCAGTGTCCGCCGCCACGTGTCGGCCGTGCGCACCTACTTCCGGTTCCTCGCCGGCGAGGGGATCGTGCTCCGTGATCCGACCGAGCGCCTCCAGAGTCCCAAGAAGTGGCGCAGGGTGCCCAGCGTGCTCACGGTGCCGGAGATGGAGCGGCTGATCGGCGCCCCGCACGCCGACGACGCGCTCGCCTGGCGGGATCGCGCGCTGGTGGAGTTCGGCTACGCGACTGGTGCCCGGGTCTCCGAGATCGTCGGCGTGCAGGTCAAGGACGTGCTCTTCGACGAAGGGCTCGTGCGGCTCTTCGGCAAGGGGAGCAAGGAGCGCCTCGTCCCCATCGGGCGACGGGCGCTGGGCGCGGTCGCGCTCTACAACCGCGAGATCCGTCCGCTCGTGGAGAAGGGGAAGGGGCGCGGCGTCCTGTTCCTCAACGCCCGCGGCGCGCCCCTCTCTCGCGTGGGGGCGTGGGGCATCATCAAGCGGCTGGCGAAGACCGCCGGCATCGCCAAGCGCGTCACGCCGCACACCCTCCGGCACACGTTCGCGACGCACCTCCTCGAGGGCGGCGCCGACCTCCGGGCGGTACAGGAGATGCTCGGCCACGCCGACCTCAGCACCACCCAGCTCTACACCAGCGTGGACCGCGAGTACCTGCGATCCGTGCACCGGCAATTCCACCCCAGAGCGTAGGCGCCACCGAGCCGCGGGATTCCGCAAGTCCTATTGGGGCGGTCGCTTTTGACAGCCCACCGCGGGCGTCGTTAGTTTGTTGGAATGAATCTTGCTTGGGGCCGGCGCTTCCGTGCCCGTCGATAGGGTACTCGGGGTCATTCCCGCCCGGCTCGGTGCCGAACGGCTCCCGGGCAAGCCGCTCCGCCTCCTCGGCAACAAACCCCTCATCCAGCGTGTCGCCCTCAATGCCCGGGCCTCCGACGCGCTCGACGAGATCGTCGTCGCCAGCGACGCCGACGAGGTGCTCGAGGCTGCCGTGTCGGCCGGCTTCCGCGGCGTGAAGACGCGCGGCGACCACACGTCGGGCACCTCACGCGTGGGCGAGGTCGCCGCGCTGCCCGAGTTCCGGGAGTTCACCATCGTCGTGAACGTGCAGGGCGACGAGCCGTTCCTTCCGGCCGCGGCCGTCCGCGGCGCAGTGGACGAAGTGGTGCGGGGTTGGGACGTCGGCACCGCCGCCGTGCCGCTGGACCCGAAGTTCGCGCCGACACCGAACGTCGTGAAGGTTGTGCTCGACGAACTGGGCCGCGCCCTCTACTTCTCGCGCGCCCTCATCCCGTACGACCGTTCGGGCAAGGGCGGCGTGCAGTACTGGCAGCACCTCGGCGTCTACGCCTACCGGCCGGTGGCGCTGGCCCTGTGGCTGACGCTCCCACCCACGGCGCCCGAAGACGCCGAGCAGCTCGAGCAGCTGCGGGCACTGGGGCACGGGATGTCCATCGGCGTGGCGCGGGTGAACGCGCAGGCGTTGCCGGGTGTAGATACGGAAGACGACCTCAGGCGGGCGGAGGCCTACCTGGCCGCGAACGGCGACCCCCTGGCCGGATGAGCGAGAACCGATGACGCAGCACTCGACCAAGTTCGTGTTCGTGACCGGCGGCGTGGTCTCTTCCCTCGGGAAGGGCATCGCCGCCGCGTCGCTTGGACGCCTCCTGGTGGAGCGCGGTCTCCGGGTCACCATCCAGAAGTTCGACCCGTACATCAACGTCGATCCGGGCACCATGTCGCCGTTCCAGCACGGCGAGGTCTACGTGACCGACGACGGCGCCGAGACCGACCTGGACCTCGGCCACTACGAGCGCTTCATCGACCGCTCGCTCGGCCAGGCCAACAACATCACCACCGGCCGCATCTACCAGTCCGTCATCACCAAGGAACGCCGCGGCGAGTACCTCGGCTCGACGGTGCAGGTCATCCCGCACATCACCGATGAGATCAAGGCCGCGATCCGCCGCCTCGCGCCCGACCACGACGTCGTCATCACCGAGATCGGCGGCACCGTCGGCGACATCGAGTCGCTGCCGTTCCTGGAGGCGATCCGCCAGTTCCGCCAGGAGCTCGGCCGTGACAACGTGCTCTTCATCCACCTCACGCTGGTGCCGTTCATCACCGCGGTCGGCGAGCTGAAGACCAAGCCCACGCAGCACTCCGTCAGGGAGCTGATGGAGATCGGGATCCAGCCCGACATCCTCGTCGCGCGCAGCGAGCGCCCGCTCCCCGAGGAGCTGAAGCGGAAGATCGCCCTCTTCTGCAACGTGGACTTCGGCTGCGTCGTCGAGTCACCGGACGTCAAGACCATCTACGAGATCCCGCTCCTCCTCCACGAGCAGGGGCTCGACCGCGAAGTCTGCCAGCGGCTCAAGCTCGACACGCCGGAGCCCGACCTGCGCGAGTGGAAGGAGCTGGTGGAGCGCGTCCTGCGCCCGTCCGACCGCGTGCGGATCGCGGTGGTGGGCAAGTACACGGACCTGCACGACGCCTACAAGTCCATCTCCGAGGCGTTCATCCACGGCGGTATCGCGAACGACGTGGGCGTGGACGTGGCGTGGGTCTCCAGCGACAGTTTCACCGACCCGGAGGCCTCGGCGGCGATCCTCGCGGCGTACGACGGCCTGCTCGTGCCCGGCGGCTTCGGCACGCGCGGCATCGAGGGGATGGTCCAGGCCGTCCGCTCCGCCCGCACCGACAAGGTGCCGTTCTTCGGCATCTGTCTCGGTATGCAGATGGCGATCATCGAGTTCGCCCGGAACGTGTGCGGCATCGACAATGCGAGTTCGTCCGAGTTCGATGTCGACTGCGGCAGCCCCGTCATCTCGCTGTTGCCCTCGCAGCGCGGCGTGACCGACCTGGGCGGAACGATGCGCCTCGGCTCGTACACCTGCCGCCTGCGCCCGGGCTCGCGCGTGGCGTCCATCTACGGGGCCGCGGAGGTCAGCGAGCGCCACCGGCACCGCTACGAGGTGGACAACGGCTACCGCGACATCCTCGCCGAGCACGGGATGCGGTGCACGGGGCTCTCGCCGGACGGGTCGCTCGTGGAGATGGTCGAGTTGCCGGAGCATCCCTGGTACGTGGGCTGCCAGTTCCACCCCGAGCTCAAGTCCCGTCCCACGCGCCCGCACCCGCTGTTCGCATCGTTCGTCGCGGCCGCGCGCGAGTATCGTCGGCGCCGGGAATCCGGTGGCGCCCTCGCGACGCCCCATCTGGCGGCTGCGCACTAGCCGTGGCCTCGTGCCCCCTGCCGCGAGGCACCGCCCGGTGAGCCCGGCCGGCACGCCGCCCTTCGGGCCCGGCCCCTTCCTGCTCGCGGGACCGTGCGTGGTCGAGGACGACCGCCTGAACCTCGTGGTGGCCGAACGGCTCGCGGCCCTGGGCGCGAAGCTGAAGCTCCCGGTCACCTACAAGGCGTCCTTCGACAAGGCCAACCGCTCCCGTCTCGGCGCGGCGCGCGGTCCCGGGAGAGACGAGGGGCTGGCGGCCCTGGCGCGGGTGAAGGCCGCGACGGGACTGCCCATCCTGACCGACGTGCACGAAGCCTCCCAGGTCGCCGCCGCGGCCGACGTGGTGGACGTGCTCCAGGTGCCGGCGTTCCTGTGCCGGCAGACGGACCTGCTGCTCGCCGTGGGCGCTGCGGGGCGCGCGGTGAACGTGAAGAAGGGGCAGTGGATGACGCCCGAAGGGATGGCGGGCGCCATCGAGAAGGTGCGCAGCGGCGGCGCGACGCGCATCGCCGTGACCGAGCGGGGGACCTTCTTCGGCTACGGCGACCTCGTTGTGGACATGCGCGGCTTCGTCCGCCTCCGGGCCGCGTGCGGCGTACCGGTGGTGTACGATGCGACGCACAGCGTCCAGCAGCCGGGGAAGGGCAAGGAGGGCGCCAGCGGAGGGCTGCGGGAGTTCGTCCCGCCGCTCCTCTACGCAGCCGCGGCCGCCGGAGCCGACGGCTTCTTCATCGAGACGCACCCGGACCCCGACCACGCGCCGTCCGACGGCCCGAACATGCTGCGCCTCGACGACCTGGAGCAGGTGGTCGTGATGGCGCTGGATATCTGGCACCGCGTGAGGGAGGTCTCGACGTGATCGAGCCAACCGTGGCGCGGCGCATCCGCCTCGTCGGCCTCGACGTGGACGGCACGCTCACCGACGGCGGCCTCTACATCGGCCTCGCCGGCGGCCAGCCTGTGGAACTCAAGCGGTACGACATCCAGGACGGCCTCGGTGTGCTGCTCCTGAAGTCCGCCGGTCTCCCGGTCGTCATCGTCACCGGCAGGACCGGTGAGGTGGCGCAGCTCCGCGCGCAGGAATTGGGCGTGGACGAGTTCGTCGCCGACCCGAACGCGCGGAAGCTCGAGGCGTTCGAGGCGCTGCTGAAGCGGCGGGGAATCCGCTGGGAGGAGTCCTGCTTCGTCGGCGACGACCTGCCGGACCTCCCGCTCCTCCGCCGTGTCGGGTTGGCCATCGCGACCGGAAACGCCTGTCCCGAGGTGCGCCAGGCGGCGGTGCTGACCACCACGGCGGCGGGTGGCCACGGCGCCGTGCGCGAGTTCGCCGAGGCCTTCCTCAAGGCGCGCGGCGTGTGGGCCGACGTGGTGCGCAACTACCTGCGTGAACGGGGCGATGTCACGGCCCGCTGAGGACGGCGCGAAGGCGCTCGCGCGCGGCCGCGAGGTCCTCCAGCAGGAGGCCGCGGCGCTCGCGGCCCTCGCCGGGCGGCTCGACGAGCGATTCGCCCGCGCGGTCCGACTGGTGGCTGGTTGCACCGGACGCATCATCGTCTCGGGGGTCGGCAAGTCGGGGCTCATCGCCCGCAAGATCGCCGCGACGATGACCTCCACCGGCACCGCCGCGAGCTTCGTCCACCCGGTGGATTCGCTCCACGGAGACCTCGGCACCGTGGGGCGCGACGATGTGGCCGTGGTGCTCTCCAAGAGCGGCGAGACGGAGGAGCTCTTCGGCCTCGTCGCCCTGCTCAAGCGGCTCGGTGTGCCCATCATCGCCATCGTCGGCGAGCCGTCCAGCACGCTGGCGCGCCACGCCGATGTGGTGCTCGACGCCGCGGTGGAGGCGGAGGCGTGCCCGTTCGACCTGGCGCCGACGACCTCCACGACGGTGGCGCTGGCCCTCGGCGACGCTCTCGCCGTGACCACCTACGAGGCGCGTGGCTTCAAGCCGGAGGACTTCGCGGCCCTCCACCCCGGCGGGGCGCTCGGTCGGCGGTTGCTGCTCACCGTCGCGGACGTGATGGTGCGCGAGGACCTGCCCGCGCTCGGGCCCGACGCGTCGATGCGCCGGTGCGTCGTTCTCCTTGCCGAGCGGCGCGGGACTGTGGCCGTAGTGGATCGCGACAACGTGGTGCTGGGCGTGGTCACCTCCGGCGACCTGACGCGGCTGATGGAGCGGCGCGAGGATTTCCTCGAAGTGCCGGTCGGCGAGGTGATGACCAGGACGCCGAAGCTGGCGCATCCGGACGAGATCGCGGGTGCGGTGGTCCTGCGCATGGAGCAGAAGGGCATCATGGCAATACCGGTGGTGGGCGAGACGGGGCGACTCGTGGGCATAGTGCACCTGCACGACCTGCTCCGGGCCGGGGCGGCGTGATGACCGCGGCGCGTACCGGCGTACCGGCGCACCGGGGCACCGGGATCGTGTCATTCCTCGCTCCTGGTTTCTGGTCCCTCGCTGTCCGCCTGTGCGTCTGTGCCCCTGTGCTGGCGGCGGTTCTCGCCGCCTGCCGCGGCCCGAAGCAGGATGCCGTCGCCGCCGTCGAGGCCGCTGCGGACACCGCCGACCAGTTGCTCATCGGCCTCACGCAGTACATCACGCAGGACGGCGTCCGGAAGGCCTACCTGGAGGCGGATACGGCGTTCCTCTACGAGAACACCGGCCGTGCCGACCTCAAGAAGGTGAAGGTCACCTTCTTCGGCATCGACGGGGACACGTCCTCCGTGGTCACGGGGAAGTTCGGCTCCTACGATTGGCGCACGGGCCGGATGGAGACGCGCGATGACGTGGTCGTGCTGCTCTCCAACGGCGGACGCCTCACGACCTCCGTGCTGCGCTACGACCAGACGAAGAACGAGGTCAGCACCGACCAGCACTATGTCTATGTCGCCCCCGACCGGCAGATGGAGGGGGAAGGTTTCGTGACCGACCCCGCGCTCTCCGTCTTCCGCACCACGCGTCCGCGCGGCACCGCGGGCAGCTTCACCTTGCCGGGCCAGTGAGATGCGCGCGGTCGCGGTGCTCGTCGCGCTCGTGGCCCTGGGCTGCGCCGGCCTCGCCGCACAGCAGCGGCCGAGCCTGCCCGCTCAGGCGTCGAGGGCGTGCGTCGTGATGATCGACTCGACCGGCCGCGAGGCGCTCCTGGTCAGGGTGGCCACGCCCTCGGGGCAGGACTACCAAGCCTTCGCCGGCGGCGGGGTGAAGGGGTACTGCCAGAACGAGCCGACGACCACGATGGACGCGGACTCCCTTGCGTGGTACCCCGAGCGCAACGAGGCACACTTCCTGGGTAGTGTGCACTTCCGCGACAGCGCCACCACGCTCGAAGCCGACCGGCTGACGTACTTCGTGCGGCAGGAGCGCCTGTACGCGGAGGGGAACGTCCACACCCAGAACCTGCGTACCCGTTCCGACCTCCGCGGGCCGAATCTCGACTACCGCCGGTCGCGGCCCGGCATCCGGGACACCGCCGAGATGTACGCCACGCGCCGGCCAACGATCCGCTTCTACTCCTCGCGGGACAGCGCCCGGGCGCGTGGCGCCCGTCCCGACAGCGTTCCGGCGGACAGCAGCGAGCCGTTCGTCATCGTGGCCGACCGCGCGCGCATGCGGGGCAACGACCAGATGTGGGCGGGTGGTCAGGTCACGGTGGACCGATCCGACCTCGCGGCGCGCGGCGATTCGGCGGCGCTCGACCTCGCGGCCGACCGCGGGCTGCTCCTCGGGGGCACACCGACGGTGGACGGCAAGGGCACCGACCGGTTCCGCCTCACCGGCACCCGCATCGCGTTCGGGCTCGGCGCGGAGCACGACCTGCGCCGCGTGCTCGCCTCCGGCGAGGCCGACGCGACGGGGCCTGACTGGCGCCTGCGAGCCGACACCCTCGACCTCGCGCTCGACAGCAGCAGGATCCAGCGCACCCAGGCGTGGGGCCGCACGCGCCGTCCCGATGCCTTCTCCGGCACGTACACCATCGTGGCCGATTCGCTGGACGTGCACATGCCGGCCCAGGTGATGCGCGAGGTCTGGGCCTTCGGGCGCGGCCGTGCCACGACGCGTCCCGACTCGACGGTGACCGAGGACGACTGGATGACGGGGGACACGCTCCACGCCGTCTTCGCCGAGCGCGACTCCTCCGGGCAGGACTCCACGGGCCGGCGCAAACAGGAACTGCGGCGGCTGACCTCGTTCGGGTCCGCGCGCTCGCTCTACCACGTGGTGGACGAGCAGCACCGCGACGAGCGTCCGGGGATCAACTACTCGCGTGGGCAGCGCATCGAGATCGCGATGCGCGAGGGCAAGGTCTCCACCGTGGACGTGGTGGGACACGTGGACGGGGTCTACCTCGAGCCCGTCACCCGGCGAACCGCCGCGGATTCGGCGGCCGCCTCGCCCTCGATCGGCACGGATTCCTCGCGGACGACGCCAACGCCGCCGGACTCCGCGCGAGTCGCACCCTCGCCGCGGGACACGACACGCGCTCCGGCGCCCGCGCCCGCCGCCCGGGACAGCGTCCGGGCGCTGCGGCGCCCGGTGCCGGACACGACCCGGCCGCGCCAGCGCCCCGTCCGACCGGTGCGGCGCCCGTGACGATCCCCGACCTCGTCACCCACCTCAAGACACGCGACCCGTCGCTCTGTCTCGCGGTCTCCGCACTCCTGCGGCTGGCCGACGATACCGGCGCGGCGGCGTTCGGCGCGCTCGCCGTGGCCTACCGCGAGGACTACCTGGCCGCCCTGGGTCGCGTCGCCGGCGACGTGAGCCGTCCCGATCCGGGCACGCTCTCGGTGGACGATGTCCGCCGCCACCTCGGCGTGTCGGTGCTGCCGCGGCTCGCCCAGGAGGCGCTCATCCAGGCGCCGATTCGCGCGTGGACCGACGCCGAGTCCGTGCATTTCCGGGTGCAGGTGTGGGAGGCGCTCCGCCCCGACGCGGTGGCGAACCGGAGCGCCCTGCTCGAATCGGCTTACGAGGCCATGCTCCTCCACACGACGGGTGAGCACCCCGTCGCCGCGCCCCTGCCGGCAGGGCAGGGCAGCGTCCTCGAGGGCATCGGCCTGAACAAGACGTACAACCGGCGCGCCGTGGTGCAGGACGTGAACGTCTCTCTCCGGCAGGGCGAGATAGTCGGCCTGCTCGGCCCGAACGGGGCGGGCAAGACCACCACGTTCTACATGATCGTGGGCCTCATCTCCCCGGATTCGGGGCGCATCCTCTTCGATGGCGAGGAGATCAGCCGCCTGCCGATGTACCAGCGCGCCCGGCGCGGCATCGGGTACCTCGCGCAGGAGCCCTCGGTCTTCCGCAAGCTGACCGTCGAGGAGAACCTGCTGGCGATCCTCGAGACGCTGCCGATCGGTCCACGGGAGCGGACGGAGCGGCTCGAGACGCTGCTCGACGATCTGTCGATCCGGCACGTCCGACACAGCAAGGCGTACTCGCTCTCCGGCGGGGAACGCAGGCGCCTCGAGATCACGCGGGCGCTCGTCACCCATCCGCGGTTCATGCTGCTCGACGAGCCGTTCTCCGGGGTCGACCCGATCGCCGTGCACGACATCCAGACCATCGTGGCGGGCCTGAGGCACAAGGGGATCGGCGTCCTCATCACCGATCATAACGTGGAGCAGACGCTCGACATCGTGGATCGCGCCTACATCATGTTCGAGGGCAAGGTCCAGGTGGCCGGCACCGTCCGCGATCTGGTGTTCGACGACCGCGTGGCCGAGCTGTACCTCGGACCGACCCTGACCGCGCGCCTCCGGGCGCGGCTGGCACCGGCCGCGTGAAGACCTCGCTCGGCCAGCACATGGTCCTGCGGCAGGACCTGCGCATCAATCCGCGCCTGTATCAGGCGATGGATCTGCTGTACATGCCGCTCCTGGATCTCCAGCAGCACCTCAAGCAGGAACTCCTCAACAATCCGTTCCTCGAGCTGCTCGAGCCCGAAGAGGAGGAGGAGACCCCCCCGACCGCGGCCGAGAAGAAAGAGGCCTCCGAGCCGGCGGGCACGCAGGCCACGGACTGGGAGGGCATCCTCCTGTCCGGCTTCGACGAGGGCGGTCGGCGCGAGGAGAGCGAGCAGCGCGAGTTCGTGGATCCCGTGAGGGTGCAGGGGACCAACCTGGCCGCCCACCTGCGCGACCAGTTGCAGCTCCTCGATCTCACACCCCGTCAGATGCTGCTGGCCGAGGAGTTCATCGGCAACATCGGAGACGACGGCTACCTCCAGGCGTCGCTCGAGGAGGTGGTGAAGGGCCTGACCGATCTCCAGGAGGAGTACGCCGGGCGCCAGCCGGGCCGGCAGGCCCCGCCGCCGTACGCCGCCTCCGAGGCCGAGGCGATGCTCAAGGTGATGCAGGCGCTCGACCCGCCGGGCGTCTGCGCGCGCGATCTCCGCGAGTGTCTCATGCTGCAGCTCCGGGAGCGCAGGCAGACCGACACGCTCGCGTACCGATTGCTCAGCGAGGCCTACGACGATCTCATCGCTCACCGGTGGAGCGACCTCGCCAAGCGGCTCGGCCTCGACGCCGCCGCGGTGCAGGCGGCCGCCGACGAGATCGCCAAGCTCGACCCGAAGCCGGGCCTCCGGTACAGCTCCTCCGAAGGGGACTACATCATCCCGGACCTGGTCATCGAGAAGGTCGACGGGCGCTACGTGGTCTTCCTGAACGACACGAACCTGCCGCGCCTGCGTCTCTCCCGGTCGTATCAGGAGGTCGCGCGCGACAAGAAGAAGTTCGTCGGGGAGAACCGGGAGTTCATCACCCAGCGCCTCAACAGCGCGCAGTGGATGATCCAGGCCATCGAGCAGCGCCGGCAGACGATGCTCAAGGTGATGCACTTCATCGTGGACCGGCAGCGCGAGTTCTTCGAGAAGGGCATCGAGCACCTCCGGCCGCTGACCCTGCGGGAGGTGGCCGAGGTCATCAACATGCACGAGAGCACCGTGAGCCGGGTGACGAACGAGAAGTACGTGCAGACCCCGCGCGGAGTGCTGCCGCTCAAGTTCTTCTTCTCGAGCGCCCTCTCGACGACGAGCGGCGAGGACGCCAGCGCCCGCGCCATCAAGGCCCAGATCCAGAAGCTGGTGGGCGACGAGGACTCGACGGACCCCCTCACCGACCAGCAGATCGTGCAGAAGCTGCGGGCCAAGGGCGTGCGCATCGCCCGGCGCACCGTGGCCAAGTATCGCGACCAGCTCGGCATCCTCTCCGCCCGAATGCGGAAGCGCGTATGAGCCTCGCCGCTCTCACCGGTCCTGTGGACGTCAGCGTCCTCGTCCCCGCGAAGGACGAGGCCGAGAACCTCCCCGAGTTCCTCTCCCAGTGCGAGGCGGCTTTCCGGGACGCGCCATTCTCCGCCGAGGTCGTCGTCGTCGACGACGGCTCGACGGACGAGACGCCGCAGGTCCTCGCCTCTCTGTCCGCGCGTTACCCGTTCCTGCATGCGCTCCGGCACCGGAGCCAACAGGGCATCGCCGAGGCGCTGCGCACGGCGGGCCTGTCGGCGCGAGGCGCAGTGCTCGTGTTCTACCCGGCCGATCTCCAGTTCCTGCCCGGCGAGATCCCCACGCTGGTGGGGCCGATCCTCGCGGGGGAGGCGGACCTGGTCACCGGTGCGAAACAGGGTCAGTACGACAAGGCCTTCGTCTCCGGCATCTACAACCGGCTGTGCCGGCTGCTCTTCGGCCTCAACGTCACCGACCTCAACTCGGTGAAGGCATACCGCCGCGAGATCATGGCCGCGGTGCCGCTGCGGCCCGACTGGCATCGGTTCTTCGCCGTCGTGGCGAGCGCGCAGGGATTCAAGCTGGCCGAGCGGCCCGTCACGCTGCACCGCCGGCGCGCGGGCCGCAGCAAGTTCGGCCTCGGCCGCATCCCCGTCGGCGTGATGGACCTCCTCGCCGTCTGGTTCCTGCTCCGGTTCGGCCGCAAGCCAATGCTCTTCTTCGGCGTGTCCGGCGCCGTCCTCTTCATCCTCGGGTTCCTCACCGGCGTCGCCGCGCTCATCGTGCGCTTCGGCTACGGTGTGGGGTTCCGGCCGTTCCTGAACCTCATCGAGACCCTCGTCATCTCCGGCATCGCGCTCTTCGGCTTCGGCTTCATCGGGGAACTGCTCGCCAGCCATCGCGAGGAGATGCGCGAACTCCACCGCGCCGTGACCGATCTGTCGTCCGAGATGGCGCGCAACCGCGACGACCGCTAGCCCGCCGATGAGAGTGCTGATGGTGGCACACTCTTTTCCCCGGTGGGAGGGCGATTTCGCCGGCGCGTTCGTCTGGCGGCTCGCGCAGGCGCTGGCGGAGCGCGGCCATCAGGTAACCGCGCTCGCGCCGTCGGACCGCGGCGAGACCGGCGCGCCGACCCTCGGTGACGTGCGCGTGCGCCGGGTGCGCTACGCGGATCCCGAGCGTGAGACGCTGGCGTACCACGGCGCGATGCACCAGGCGACGGCGCGCTCCCTGGGCGGCGCGCTCGCCTTCGGCGGCCTCCTGCGCGCGTTCCTCGTGGCGGTGGAAGAGGAGTGTGCGCGCGGCGCGGCCGACGTCGTCCACGCGCACTGGTGGGTGCCCGGCGGGGTGGCCGCGGCGTTCGCGCGCCGGGCCGCATGCCCGCTCGTGGTGACCCTGCACGGCACCGACGTGGCGCTCGCCCGGAAGGTGCCGGGAGCCCGCATCGCCTTCGGCGCGCTCGTGCGCTACGCTGCCGCGACCACGGCCGTCTCGCGGGCCCTCGCCGAGACCGCGGCGTCTGCGGCGGGTCACCCGCTCGAGAGCATCCCGGTCATTCCCATGCCGCTCGTGCTCCAGCCGGCCCCGAGCCGCGCCGGCGACCGCCGCCACGGCGTGGTGTTCGTCGGCCGCCTCACCACTCAGAAGCGCGTCGGGGTACTGCTCGACGCCCTCGCCATCCTCACCGGGCGCGGCCAGCGGCTCGATCTGACCGTCGTCGGCGACGGGCCGGAGCGCTCGGTCCTCGAAACGCGGGCGATGCGGCCGGACCTCCACGGCCTGGTGCGCTTCGCGGGGCAGGTGCCTCCCGAGCGCGTGCACGACTACTTCACTACGGCCCGGCTCCTCGTCCTGCCGTCCGTGGACGAAGGCCTCGGCCTGGTTCTCGCGGAGGCGCTCGTCGCAGGCGTGCCGGTCGTGGGAGCGCGGTCGGGTGGAATCCCCGACCTCCTGACCGACCCGGACGCAGGCGCGCTCTTCGCTCCCGACGATCCCGTGTCCCTCGCGGATGCGATCGCGAAGGTGGCTGGCGACCCCCGCTACCTCGCCGGCGCTCGACGCGCAGGCCACGTGCTGGCGGAGTGGCTCTCGCCGGCGGCTGTCGCGGCGCGATTCGAGGACATCTACGCCGGAGCCCTGGCTGGAGCCGGCCGGTGAGACGACGCCTCTGGCTCACGGCGCAGGTCATCATCGGCGCCGTGATCGTGCTGTTCCTGTATCGCTACCTCGCACGGAATTGGGCGGAGATCCGCCACGCGGGCGCCTCCCTCGAGATCCATCCCGCTCCGCTGGCCGCCGCGGGTGCCATCGTCCTCGTCACCTACGCGATGCTCATCGCCGCCTGGGACGCCGTCCTTCGCGGCTGGGGCGAGCGTCTCCCGTACCGCGAGGCCGCGCGTATCTGGTGCCTCTCGAACCTCGCGCGCTACATCCCCGGCCGCGTGTGGCAGATCGCCGGGATGGCCGCGCTCGCCCAGCGGGCCGGCGTCAGCCCGTGGGCGGCCGCCGGCTCGGCCATCGTCGTGCAGTTCCTCGCCATCGCCACAGGGATGCTGGTCACGGCGGTCTTCGCGCCCGACTTCGGGAACCCGCTGGCGATCGCCCTCACCGGGCTCGGCACCGCCGCGGCGGCCGCCGCCCTCGCGTGGCCGGCAGGGGCGGCCTGGCTCTCCCGCACGATCACGCGCCTCACCGGTCGCCCCGTTGAGCTCAGGGCGGTGCGCGCCGGGCCTCTCCTGCTGTCGGCGGCGATCACCGCCGCCGCGTGGATCCTCTACGGGTTCGCGCTGTATCTCAGCGTGCGCGGCCTGACGGGCAGAGATCTCAGCGTTCGCGCCTCGATCGGCGTATTCACGGGCAGCTACGTGGCGGGGTTGGTCAACATCTTCACCTCGGCAGGCCTCGGCACGCGCGAGGTCATCCTGGTAAATTGGCTCCGGGGGCCGCTCGACCCCGCAGCGGCGTTGATCGTCACCGCCGGCTCGCGCGTCCTGATGACCGCGACCGAACTGGTGGCGGCGGCCCTCACACTCCCCCTCGGCACCCGGAAGACCGATGGCCGCTAAGGACGCCCCGGAGCTGGAGCTCCCATTCACACCACGCCTCCCGACGCTGCTCGCGTTCGGGCTCCTGTGCGTGTGGGTGCTGCTGCTCAGCCTCCCGATGTTCGCCGGCCACTTCCTGGTCAATCCCATGAGCGACCAGATGTGGACCGGCGTGCCGTTCCGCTGGTTCGGGGCCGAGGAATGGCGTCGCACGGGCGACATCCCGCTCTGGAACCCCTATATGTTCGGCGGACTGCCGTTCGTGGGGGCGATGCACGGGGACATCTTCTACCCGACCGCCTGGCTGCGGCTCATCCTCCCCATCGACATCGCGATGAACCTCGGCTTCGCCGTGCACTACGTGCTCGCCGGGCTCTTCGCCTTCCTGTTCCTGCGGTCGCTGAAGGTCAGCTGGACCGGCGCGCTGACCGGCGGACTGGCCTACCAGCTGTCCGGCGTAGTCGCCTCGCTCGTACGGCCCGGGCACGACGGCAAGCTGTTCGTCTCCGCGCTGATGCCCCTCATCCTGCTCGCCCTCGTGATGGCGATCCGCCAACGGAAGCTCGAGGGCTACGGCGTCCTGGCGCTCGCTGTCGGCCTTGGCCTTCTCGCCCCGCACGTTCAGATGATGCAGTACACGCTCATCTTCGCCGGGCTCTTCACGCTCTACCTCGCGTTCTGGGACGAAGAACGGCCCGCGCAGCCCGCGCGGCGCTGGGCCGCCGTGGGCCTGGCGCTCGCCGCCGTCGTGCTCGGTTTCGGCGTGGGGATGATCCAGCTCTGGCCGTTCATCAAGTATCTGCCGTTCTCCGCTCGGTACGCCGGCGCCCAGGGCTGGGAGTACGCCACGGCCTACGCGATGCCGTGGCCGCACTTCGTTGACTGGCTCGTGTCCGACTTCACGGGAAGCGCCGCCACCTACTGGGGCGAGAACCCGATGAAGCTCCACACTGAGTACCTCGGCGCGACGACGCTCGTGCTCGCCTCCGTGGGCGTAGTGAGCCCGCAGCGCCGGCGCCTGCTGTGGTTCCTGGGCGGTATCTGGCTCCTCTTCGTCCTCGTCGCCCTCGGCGCGCACACGCCGTTCTACCGCCTGTGGTACACGCTCGTCCCGGGCGTCAAGTCCACGCGCGCCCCAGGGATGGCGTTCTTCATCCCATCGTTCGTCGTGGCCGTCTGCGCGGCCTTCGGCGTGCAGCGGCTCCAGCGAGGGGAAGGGAAGCGCATCGTGTACGGATGGCTCGCCGCGGCGGGGATTCTCCTGCTGCTGGCTGCCACCGGGGGCCTCGCCGGCATGGCGGCGTCGATGGCCGGCCCGGAGCGGGAGGCGATCGCCCACCAGAACGCCGGCGCGATCATGATGAGCGGGCTCAAGTCCGCCGTCTTCGCGGCCGCGGCCGGCGCCCTGGCGCTCGCCGCGCTCGCCGGGAAGGTGCGCCGCCTTCCGCTCGCGATCTCGCTCGCCGCCATCGTCGGTGCGGACCTGTACATCACCGCACGCCAGTTCTGGCAGTACTCGCCGCGCGCCACCGAGATCTTCGCCGACGACCCGGTCACCCTGCACCTGCGACAGGTGACACCGCCCTATCGCGTGTTCGACCCCGCCGGTGTCTACCCGACGGCGTTCCTGATGGGGAAGCGCATCCCGACCGTGCTGGGACACCACGGCAACGAGTTGCACGCCTACGATGAGCTGCTCGGCGGGAAGAACGTCTGGCAGAACCTCGGACGCTCACTGGCCCTCCGGGATCTGCTGGCTGTCCGGTACGTCATCCTGCCTCAGGCAAGCCCGCTCCCGGGGTTCCACATCGTGGTGGGGTCCGCGATCACCCCCCAGGGGCAGCCGGCCGTGCTGCTGGAGCGGGACTCCATCCCGCCGTACGCCCGGGTGGTCCCCGCCGCGGCAAAGATCCCCGCGGACCGCATCGTGGCTACGCTCCTCAACCCGCGCCTGGACGCGAACCGCGTCGTGCTCCTGGCCGAGGACGCGCCCATCGACCTGCCTCGCCTCGACTCCCTGCCCGCGCCCAGCGTGAGCCGCGCCTCCGTCACGGCTTGGGAACCTGGGACGATAACGGTGCGTATGGACCCTGTGCCCGAGACCGACAGCTACCTTCTGGTGAGCGAGAACTGGTATCCGGACTGGCAGGCGACCGTTGACGGCCGGGCGGTGGTGCCGCTGAAGGGCGACTTCACGTTCCTGGCCGTGCCCGTCCCGCGTGGCGCCCGTGAGGTGAAGCTCGTCGTCCGGAGCACGGCGTACCGGCGCGGCGCGGCCGTGTCTCTGGGCTCGCTGGGCGTGATCCTGGCTTGGCTGCTCCTGCCGGCTCTGCTGCGGAGGCGGCGTGACTGAACGCGCGCTCGTCATCGTCCCCACGTACAACGAGCGGGAGAACATCCCGATCATCGTGCCGCTCGTGCTCGAGCAGGATCCGCGGCTCGAGGTGCTGGTCATCGACGACGGCTCGCCCGACGGCACCGGCGAGCTCGCCGAGGCGCTGGCCGAGGCGGACAAGCGCGTCCACGTCCTCCACCGGGCGGGGAAGCAGGGACTCGGCACCGCCTATCGGATGGGCTTCGCGTGGGCCATCCAGCGCGGCTACGACTACGTCTTCGAGATGGACGCCGACGGCTCCCACGACCCGAAACACCTGCCGGTGTTCCTCAAGGAGATCCACGACGCCGACCTGGTGCTCGGGTGCCGGTACTTCGCCCACCGTGTGACGGTGGTCAACTGGCCGATGACGCGGCTCCTCCTGTCGTACTTCGCCAACATCTATGCCCGATGGGTCACCGGCTTGCCGCTCTGGGACTCCACGGGTGGCTTCAAGTGCTACCGGCGGGCGGTCCTGGAAGCGGTCCCGCTCGATCGGGTTCGCTCCAATGGGTACTCGTTCCAGATCGAGATGTCCTTCCGTGCCTGGAAGAAAGGGTTTCGCCTGAAGGAGATACCAATCATCTTCACCGACCGGAACCTCGGCCAGAGCAAGATGAGCCGCGCCATCGTCTACGAAGCCGTCTGGATGGTCTGGCGGCTGCGTTGGTGGTCGATCTGGGGACGCCTCGGGTGAAGCCCGGCACCGTCTTCTACAAGCTGACGGGCTCCGGCAACGACTTCATCGCCCTCGACGGACGGTACGTCGCGGTCGAGCAGGTGACCCCTACCCTTGTCGCCGGCCTCTGCGACCGGCGCCGCGGGGCAGGGGCGGACGGCGTGATGCTCCTTGACCCCCGAACCGGGGGCGAAGTCCACTTCACCTTCCACTTCTGGAACAGCGATGGCTCCCCGGGCCCGATGTGCGGCAATGGGGCTCTGTGTGCCACCCGTCTCGCTACCATCCTCGGGTTCGCTCCCCCGAACGGGGAGGTCCGCTTCGCCACACAGGCCGGCATACACCGCGGCTGGCTTATGGAAGAGAATCAGTCGGAAATCGCGCTCCCGGACTGTGGGTTCCCGCTCGCCAGGCCCGCCGTCGCCGTACACCCCGGCGAGCGCACCCCGATGGTAGGCTCCCCATCGGCACCTCACCTAGTACTTGAGGTCGACGATCTGGACGCGGTGGACGTGGCGTCCAGAGGCCCAAGCCACCGGCACGACCCGGCGCTCGGACCTGGCGGAGCCAACGTCAACTGGGTGGCCGCCGTCGGCGACGCAAGCTGGCGGATGAGAACCTACGAACGTGGGGTGGAGGCCGAGACATTGGCCTGCGGCACCGGAGCCGTGGCCTGCGCTCTGAGCCTCGGGGCCCTGGGGAAGGCCGTTTCTCCGGTGCGCATCTGGACTCGCGGCGGCCTTCCGCTCGATGTCTCCTGGGACTCGAAAGGGGAACTCGCCGCGTCGATAAGGCTGAGGGGCGAGGGGCGGATGGTCTTCCGGGGGATTCTCGTCAGTCTTCCAACTCCAAGATAGTGTGTGAGTTACGAATTGCGTCCACAGTTTCCACAGTCTCGCACACGGATACTTAACATAACATATATTATACGACGTATTCGGCCACCAAGAAAGCGGGGCGCCCGGCTGCCCGAGCGCCCCTCGTCCTGCCCTTCTGACCGCTCTAGCTGGCGCCCCGGGGCCCCTCTCCGCGCGTCGGCTCCGGAGGAGCGGGTACCTCGCCGCCGACCTCCGCCATCCGCACACGAGCCTCGGAGGCTTGGGCCAGGCTCCCGTACCTGGCGAGGATCTCGCCGAACGAGGACCGGGCGTTGGCGCTGTCCCCTGCGAGCGCGTACGCCCTGCCAGCATCCAGGAGGTACTGCGCCTTCAGGAACGCCAGCTCCGCCTCTTCCACGGCTCGCCGGTAGGCGGCTGCAGCCTCCCGGTACTTCCCCTGGTTCTCTAGTCCGGCTCCCAGGAGCGACCAGGCGGACGCGTCGAAGTAGTTGGCGCGGCTGTTCCTCACGAAGTCCTGAAGGGCGCGGACGGCGGCGTCGGTGTCCCCGTTGAGGAGTCGGATCTCGTTGAGGAGGATCGCCGCCTCGTCGGCAGAGCGCGTTCCCGAGAACCGTTCCACCAGCCGCGTCAGGTCGTTCGCCGCGAGAGGCATGTTGCCGGCTTCCACCGTTGCCCACGCTTGAGCCAGCGCCTGGGCCGCGAACGCCTCTTTGCGGCGTTCCGAGGCCAGGTAAGCGAGGACGACCCCCGCCACGATGACCACCGCGCCGGCACCGAGGCCGACCCTGCGGACGTTCGTCCTCACCCAATCCTGCCAGTCGCGACGCCCGACCTGAGGTGTGGGGGTCCTGTCAGTTGTTGGCGCAGTCATTGAATTATCGGCCCTCGGCAGACTGTTTGGGGATGCCCGGTCACTATGCCCCTGGCGTGACTCGAACACGCGACCAACGGTTTAGGAAACCGCTGCTCTATCCATGCTGAGCTACAGGGGCGGCACAACCAAGAAACGTCGCCAGCCCGTCGATCTTTCTCAAGGCCGCACGCAGCTCCACCGCGCGGTCCACCGCGCGAGGGCGGCGCGGAATTCACGGCAGACGCGGATACGTCAGGACCGCGTGCAGGCGTCGATGCTCGCCAATCCGCTTTCTCCCGCCGAGATCGGCGAGTTCGATCAGGAAGCCGAGCCCCACGACCGTCGCCCCTGCCCTTTCCACCAGATCCACCGTTGCAGCGGCGGTGCCGCCCGTCGCCAGCACATCGTCCACGATGAGAGCGAGGTCCGTCGGGCCTAGGGCATCCAAGTGCACCTCGAGGGCATCGGTCCCATACTCGAGTTGGTAGTCCACCCGGGCTCTCGCCGACGGCAGCTTTCCCGGTTTTCGGACCAGCACGAGGCCGGCCTGCAACGCGAGGGCCGCCAGCGCGCCGAACACGAAGCCGCGGGATTCCACCGCCACGACCTTCGTCACGCCGGTGTCTCGGTATGGGGCGATGATCCTCTCGACCGCATCGCCCAGGGCCCGCGGGTCGAGGAGCAGTGGGGTGATGTCACGGAAGAGAATCCCGGGCTTCGGGAAGTCCGGAACATCGCGTATGAGGCCGTACAG
>Ga0315287_10000162_pt1 | contig 56880 bp, 47 predicted proteins | sample YL17G11_0_MG_FD_205037 | JGI IMG/M metagenome (GOLD analysis project Ga0315287, IMG submission 205037) | Sediment microbial communities from Yellowstone Lake, YNP, Wyoming, USA - YL17G11_0 | ecosystem: Environmental > Aquatic > Freshwater > Lake > Sediment | place: USA: Wyoming | collected...
CTCCCCGAGGGCCCCTATCACCCATCACCCATCACCTATGACCTATCACCTATGACTCATCACCTTCTCGGCAGCGTCGGCCCTTCCCCGTCCTTCGGCGGCATCAGGTGGATGACCTGCAGCCGGGCGTTGTTGAGGCGCTGCCGCAGCGCCTGGGCGAGCCGCTCCATGAAGATGAAGCCGAAGCCGGGGTTGGCCTCCAGGTAGCCGAGCAGCGAGTTGGAGTCGAAGGCCAGCATCTCGGTCCGCTCGGAGGCGACGGCCTTCATGTTGTGGACGTGCGGCGAGATCAGCGCAGCGAAGCCCACGAGGTCGCCCGGCTCGCAGGACTGGAACCACACCATGGACCCGGGCATCACCTCGAAACCCTGCCGCACGCGTCCCTTGAGCACCAGGTAGGCGTAGCGGGCCTCGTCGTCCCGGTCGAAGACCGTGGCGTTGGGCTCGAAGGTCATCGTCTGCGCGAAGCCCGCGATCGCCGTCAGGGCCTTCTCGTCCAGGCCGACGAAGAAGTCCGACTTCTTCAATGCGTCGATCATCCTTCCGCTCCTTGGAGGGCTAGCGCGCCCCCCGAAAGCACCGGGGCTGGGTCTGTCGGGGCAAGACCGTCGAGCAGACGCCGCACGGCCTGGTGGGCCCCGGCCACCAGCAGCGGCCACGCATCATCGAGCGCCGGCGACCGGCCCCGCCCCACCGCCACGCTATCGGGCTGGATGCCCATCAGCCAGGCACGCTCGAGCGGCAGGTGGAGGGTCTTCGCCAGCTGGAACACCGCGGCCAGGTCGAGTCCGTGCAGGGAGAGCGGTGCCGCGGCGTCCGGCCACGCCGGGTCGTCCAGCCGCAGCCAGGTGACCTCGCCGGGGCGGCCCCCGAAGCGGCACGCGTCGAGGAGCAGCACCTCGCGGCCCGCCTCCAACTCCTCGAGGAGGGCCAGCGGGTCGCTGCCGGCCACGCGCACGCTTGCGCCCGCGGGCAGCCCGTCCTCGGCCAGAGCGACCGCGAGGGCCACGCCCGTCCCGTCGTCGCCCGCGAGCACATTGCCGACGCCCAGCACGCTGACGCGCGGCTCGCTCACGGGCTCCCCCTGACCCCTGACCCCCGATCCCCGACCCCTTCGTCGAGGAACCGCACCTCCACCATGTGCACCGAGCACGAGATGCACGGGTCGTAGGCCCGCACCAGCATCTCGGCGAGGTGCGCGATCTCCTCCTTCGGCCGGTCCACGATGGTGGGCACGAAGGCGCGCATGTCCGCTTCGATGGACGCGAGATTCTGGCTGGTCGGGATGACGCAGTTCGCCCGGATGATCCGGCCGTTCGGGCCGATGGTATAGTCGTGCACCAGCGTGCCGCGCGGCACCTCGCACACCCCCACGCCGTCGCCGCCGCGCGGGCGGGTGACCGGTGCGCGCTCTTCCGGAGCGGGATCGGCGAGGAGGGCGTCGGTGAGCGCCACGGCTTCTTCGTAGGCGTGCACCGTCTCGGCGACCTGCGCCCACGTGTAGTGGAAGGGGTTCGTGGTGCCCGGCACGAGGCCGAGGCGCCGCGCCGCCTCCCGCGCCCGCGGGTGCAGCCTCTCGTGCGCGAGGGTGACGCGCGCCAGCGCTCCGACCCGCAGCGTGCCGTCCTGCCCCTTCACGTGCTTCGACGCCGAGTGCTCGACCAGGTACTCGTGCATCGCGTCGCGGTAGGCGCGGGCCGGGAAGACCTTGCCCGTGCTCGAATGCAGGGGGCCGCCCATCATCGGGTACGCGCCGTCCTCGTCGAGGGCCGCGAGACACTCCGAGTCGCGCTCGAGCGCCGGCCAGGGGACGGTGGTGAAGAGGTCCACCGTGGCGTCGATGTCGGCCCGCGCGGCGGCGAGCTTCGCGCGCAGCGCCTCCAGCTCCGCGACCCCCGGCCAGTACCCCATCCCGCCCGCCTGGTAGGAGATGGGCATCACGTGGCGGCCGCCCACCGTGTAGCAGATGTCGTTCGCCAGCCGCTTGAGGCGCAGCGCCCGTGTCACGACGTCGGGCCGCGTGTCCGCCAGCGGGATGACGGAGGTCGTCCCGAAGGCATCGGGCGCCACGAGGAAGTACACGTGCAGGACGTGGGACTGCAGCCACTCTCCCGTCAGGTTGAGCCGCCGCAGCAGCCGCGTCTTGGGGCCGGGCTTCACACCCATCGCCGCTTCCACCGCCTGCACCGAGGCCGTGGCGTGGCCGACGGAGCAGATCCCGCAGATCCGGCAGGTGATCCGGGGCGCCTCCTCGTACGGGCGGTCCTTGAGCAGGACCTCGAAGAAGCGCGGCGACTCGACGATCTCCAGGTCGCACCGCTCGAGGCGGCCGTCCCGGAGGTCGATGACGATGTTGCCGTGCCCCTCGACCCGCGTTACGTGATGGACGGCGATGGAAGCTGTTGTTCCCATTGCTCCCGGATGTCCTTGAAGTTGTTGAAGAGCTGCAGCTTCTCCGCCGCCAGGCTGCGCGGCATCCCGTGGCGGAAGAACGCCTCGCCGAGGGCTTCGAAGTTGGGCGCGTCGTGGAAGCCGCGGCACGCCTCGCACGGGGCGCCGTACGCCGGGCAGATCGCCTCGCACCCGGCGCGGGCCGCGGCGCCGAGGCACGGGATCCCACGGCCCAGCATGCAGGGCGTGCCGCGCATCGTGCACTGCACGCACACGGCGAACGCCGGCACCCACGGCGTGGTGCCGGCCAGCAGCGAGCGGACGCTCTCGAGGAACTCGGCGCGGTCGATGGGGCAGCCGCGCACCTCGTAGTCCACCGTCACCACGGAGGCGAGCGGGGCCGCCTCCGCCAGCGTCTTGAAGACGCCGTCCTGGCGGCCGCCGTAGACCTCGCGGGCCAGGTCGGTGGTGGAGCGCCGGTTGCGGATGGCGTTCACGCCGCCCAGACACGCGCAGGCCCCGATCGCGACCAGGATCTTCGCCCGCTTGCGGATCTGCTGGATCTCCTCGATATCCTCCGGCCGCACGAGGGAGCCCTCGATGAAGGCGATGTCGTACTCGTCGCTGCGCTCGTCGATGGCCTCCCGGAAGTTCACGATCTCCAGGGCGGCGAGCATGTCGAGCAACACGTCCTCGACGGAGAGGACCTGGAGCTGGCACCCCTCGCACGAGCCGAACGAGAAGAAGGCCGCCCGGGGGCGCGCGATGTCCGCGATCACGGAGGCGCGCATCAGACCGCCTCCCTGAGGTGCCGCACCTCGCGGTAGCTGAACAGCGGCCCCTGCTGGCAGAGGTAGAGCCCGCTCATCTGGCAGTTCCCGCACAGGCCGATGCCGCACTTCATCCGCCGCTCGAGCGTGAGCCAGACGCGGTTCTCGTAGAAGCCCATCGCCAGCAGCTTGCGGATGGCGTGCCGGTACATCACCGGCGGCCCGCAGATGAAGGCGACGGCATCCTCCGTGTCGGGGTGCACGTGGTCGAACAGCGTCGTGATGACGCCGATGCGGCCGCCCCACCCGTCGCTGGCCGCGTCCACCGTCACGAGGACACGCACGTCGTCGCCGCGGGCCTTCCACGACAGGAGTTCGTCGCCGAACAGAAGTTCCTCGGGGCTGCGGGCGCCGGCCAGGATGTCGATGTGGCGGAACTGGTCGCGCCGCAGCAGCGCGCGGTGCACGAACGGCCGGAGCGGCGCGAGGCCGAGGCCGCCGGCGATGAGCAGCAGGTTGCTGCCCTCGAACTGGTCCCAGGCGACGCGCCGCCCATAGGGCCCGCGCACGTAGAGGGTGTCGCCCACCGTGAGACGGGTGATCAGGTTGGTGAGCCGCCCCGCCTTGCGGACGAGCAGTTCGATGGCGTCCGCGGCCGTTCCCTCGCCGGGCAGCGCCGCGAGCGAGATGGGCGCCTCGCCGATGCCGGGGAGGGAGACCATCACGAACTGCCCCGGCTCCGGCTGGAACGGCGCCCGCCTCGGCGCCTCGAGGACGAAGTGCACTTCCTTCGCGGTCTCGCGGTGCACCTCGAGGATGCGGCAAGGCTCGGGGATCATCGAGACCTGGGCCATCACGCCGGCCCCCCCACCTGCCGGAAGATGTCGCGGATCGAGATGTGGGTCGGGCAATGCTTGTGGCACCGGCCGCACCCGGTGCAGCCCACCATCCCGTACCGCTCGGGCATGTACTTGCCCTTCCGGAAGATCCGGTAGCGGAGCTGCTGCGTGCGCGTCGGGCGGAAGTCGTGGCCCCCCGCCACCTTCGAGAAGCCCGGGATCTGGCAGCCGTGCCACGACCGCACGCGCGAGCCCGAGCCGCCATCGAGCGTCGCGATGTCCTGCACGTCGAAGCAGGTGCACGTCGGGCAGACGAGGTTGCAGCGGCCGCACGAGAGACAGCGGTCGGCGTTGGCATCCCAGAGGATGTCCGCCTCCGCCGCCTCGAGTGCGACGGGCAGCTTGGCCGGCGGGAACCCGAGTTGCGTGGGGAAGGCCTCGTGCCGGGCGCGCACGCGCCGCCGGAGCAGCACCAGCTCGTCCGCGGTCGCCGCCTCCAGCGCCGAGACGTCGGCCAGCACCGCGCGTCCGCGGGGCTTCAGCACCTTCACCAGCAGCGACTCGCCGAGGTCCCACAGGTAGAGGTCGGCGGGGATCTCGTTCTCCAGGCTCCCCATGTCGCGGCAGAACGCCTCGGGGAGACAGGGCCCCCAGCACGCGAGCCCCACGACGAACGACTGGTCGAGCCGGTCCGTGACGACGCGGTCGCGGCACGACGACTCGTGGAACGAGCGCATCACGCGCAGGCCGGTGAGGTCGCAGCCGTGCACGCCGATCAGCGCGAGCGGCCGCTCGAGGGGCGGCTCCTCGAACCGGTAGACGCCGTCCGATCTCGTGAAGCGGAAGAGCACCTCGCGCTGCGGCGCGAAGAACTGGCGTGGCGGCAGCATCGTGCTGGGGTAGTCGAGCGCGATCGGCGCTCCCGGCCGCACCTCTTCCCACACGTGCTGGTCGGCCTTCTTCACCGGCGCCACGACCCGGAACTCCCGCCCGAGGCGTTCGACGAGGGCGTCGAGCCGTCCGCGCGGGAACCGGTAGATCTCGTGCTCCATCACCAAGGGTCCTCCAGGGTGCCCCGCCCCGTGGCGCCAGCACCATCGGTGAGGTGCAAACGCCGTGCCCCGGAACGGCGCGCAACGGCACGGGGAGTTACGTTCACACGGCCACGGAGACTGTCTGGAGGTTGGCACGCGAGGTGCGCTCTCTTGGAGAACTGCGGACCTCGGCACGGGAGCGGCGCGAACGCGCGAATCGATGCGTATACTGTTGATGGTCAAGCACTTCGACTACGGCGGCGCCGAAAACCACGTGCGTGAGCTGGCGAACGCGCTCGTGGCGCGCGGGCATCGGGTTTGGGTCGCGGCGCCACCGGGACGCCAGGCGGTCCTCCTGCACCGCTCAGTGGAACACGTCCCGGTGTCCTATTCCGACCTGAATCATCCCCTCCAGGCACTCCGGCTCGCTTGGCTCGTGCGGAGGGAGAGGATTGATGTCATCCACGCGCACCAGCGGCTCGCCACGCTGACGGCGTGTCTCGCGGGGCGTCTTGCGGCGCGGCCCGTCGTGGCGACGCTCCACGGGCAGCTCCGGCACGATCTCCTGCGCTGGCCCGGTGCGCCGGGGATGCTCGCGCGGCTCATCGTCGTCTCGCCGTTCTTCGCGGACCTGGTGGCGCGCCACAGCCCCGTGCTCGCGCCGAAGACCGTCTGCATCCCGAACGGCGGCCGGCGCGCGGCGGCGGTCGCGGCTCGCGACGAGGGACGCCAGGTCGTGGCCTGCGCGGCGCGCATCGTCCCGCGTATGGGCGCGTTCCTCACGGACCTCGCGAACGCGGCGGGAGACCTCGCGCAGGAGTACCCCGCCTTCGAGTTCCACATCTACGGCGACGGCCCCGCGCTGCCCGCGCTGCTCGTGCGTGTCGCGGAGGCGAACCGCGCCGCCGGCCGCACCGTGGTGCGGCTGTCGGGCTACCATCCGGATCTGCCCCTCGCCTTCGCCGCCGCCGACCTGGCGCTCGGCGTGGGCCGCGTCGCCATCGAGGCGTTGATGCAGGGTGTGCCGTTGATCCCGGCGAACCAGCGCTATCTCGGCCAGCCCCTCTCGCGCCAAAGCTACAGCGCGCTCGCCGCGACGAACTTCGTGCCGCGGCACTCCCCGCGACCGGACCGCGCGGGGCTGCGCCGCGCACTCGCCGACGCCTTGGAGCGCCTGGCCAGCCTCGCCCGGGAGGCGCGCGAACTGCAGCCCCTCGTCGCACGCGACTACGACATGGACGTCGTGGCCGGCCGGATCGAGGAGGTGTACCTGGCGCTCGCGCCCGTGCCCCGGGACGCGGCTGACCGCGCCGTGGAGAGTGCGGCGAGGGAACGACCGGTGGGGTAGAGCGGAGTGCGTCAGGCCCGCGGCCGGTTGTTGGCGCGGCCGCGCGGCATCAGCGTTTCTCCTCGGCTGCGTGGCGCGCATCGATCAACCGCCGCTCGCGCTCGATTTCGCGCGTGAGCTCCCGTTCGGTCGGCAGGACCTTCACATACTTGGCGGCGAAGATCTGGCGGGCCTCGCTCAGCACCGAGTACTTCGCGCAGGATCAGGCCGATGGTCGGGTTGTCGCCCTTCGGACGCGCGTGGGCGTCGAACACCCGCACGTAGCTGTCCATCTGGCCGATGTCCTGGTGGGTCAGCTTGCCGACCTTGAGATCGATCAGCACACTGCTCCGGTTCTACCGTGGCAAGTGGACCAGTTCTGGTCCGCGGCTTCGCGCATGTACCACTCACGGGCCGCCGGGTTCTCCACCTGCATCAGCAGGCGATAGTGGCTCCAGCTCAATTCATCACAGGGCGTGTGGCGAATCGTCTCGACCCCGGAAACGAGACGCGGCGCGTCTCGTTTCGTCTTGCCCGATTCGAGACGCGCTGCGTCTCGAATCTCGAACATCCGGTGGAACTGCCGCATCTTGCGCAGGTTGGTGACGTCGAATCCGCGTCCGAAGTCGGCGCTGAGCCGCTGCGACAGGTCGTCCAGCACCGCCTCGCCATAGGCGGCGCGCTTCGCCCCACCTTGCTCGTGCTCCACGATCAGCCGCCCGACCTGCCAGTAGGCCCGCACCATCGCCGCGTTGACGGCGCGGTAGGCTCCAACGCGAGCCGATTCGAGGACGGCCCGAATCTCCCGATATAGGGGCTCGGAGGCCTGACGCTTCGCCATCACGCGCCCTCCATCAGCAGCCACTGTTTGAGGCCTCCCTCGGGTGACTCCCGAATCTGGTGGTCGAGGGCCCGCGCCCGACCCACGATGTCACTCCAGGTACAGTGAACCGATCTCGAATGCTTGCTCCGGTGTCCCCATCGAACTGCCGTCGCCAAACGAGCAAGGCTCGTAGCGCTCGTGACTGTACGTGTAGAACGCCATGCTCCAGGCGTCATCGCGGCCGAAGTACCGCAACCGGCACAGACGTACCGGCGTGGACTGCAGACGCTCAAGGTACTCCTCCCGCGTCTCGCCGAGCGCCCGCAGCAAGGCATCCGACGGCTTCTGCGGTGTACGCGTCGATGTGCATAGCGCCCCGCGAAACCGGATGTCCAACCGACTGAACTTGCCCACATGGTGCAACGCCCTGCTCGACGAAGCTATGCGTCACCACCGCCAGACTCCTTGTACGACATCTCCAGCAACCGGCGAAGCACATCAGCGTGCTTCGTAACGTCCCCCTTCTGGAGCCGGATGCGATACCGACCCCACCTGTTGTCGTAGTCCATCACATCGAGACCCGCAGCCTCGACTGCGGTCTCAATCTCTTCGGTCTTCTGAAGGCGGGGTTCAAAGCGGAAGGCGCTCTTCTGAGGGCGGAAGATGACGAAAGCATTGGGTTGGCCATCCTTCGCGAGACCGATGTAGAACTTGTTGTACTTGAGCTCAAGGTGAGGACTGAGTGTTTTCAAAATCTCCAGGAGTTCGTCGGCCATGGCGACCGTCGCCTTGCTGCCCCGAATCTCCCAATATGTTCGATCCGTGGCCTCGTGGGTCTCCTCGTCCTCGTCCACGAGACCCAGACGCACCTGGTCGAGCACGGTGGTGAAGGCCAGGGAGACCGAGTCGCCAAGCTGCACCGCGCGCATCTGGATCGCCATGAGCGGGATTGTCCCATTGAACAAGCCAATCACGTTAAGGAAGCGGCTCGTGATGTCCTCGGCGACGAGGACAGCCGTGTGGTCGTATTGTGGGTATCTCTTGCGCTCGATATCCCAGTATTCGATGGTTCGAATAATGTGGGACTCGTCGGTCTTGCCGAGCTGCACTTCGACCTCGTAGCGTCGGCTGCTGTCGGCCTCTTGCAGAAGGAGATCCAGGCGGCCTGCCGCCGTCTGAATTCTCTCTTTGTCCTTCAGGATTACGTCGCCCAGGCCAAGGATGGAGGGATCTTCGGCGATTCGCTCCTGAACCCAGCGCTCGCTGAGTTCAGGATGACTGCGAATCGACAGTGTCGTGAGTTTTTCGTACTTCACCCTGCCCTCCTTCGCTCAACTGCCGCTTCCGTGATCAGACTGTCGAACGCCCGGCATCAGCCGCGGCGCGCAGCGTCGTCCGCCGCATGCCCTTGTCAGACGTCCTGCCCGACAGCTCACCAAAGAGTTCCCCCTGCCGCTGGACCCCGGACCGTAGTTCGGGCCAGCGCTCGACGAACGCCGCCGTGGAGATGCGCCCGAGTTCGCTCGGCTCGATCTTGTTCAGACCTCCGCCGTACACACGACCCTCACCGCGCAGCTCGTGGCCGGTGACCCGGCCCAGGATCTCGTGCACGACGGCGGCGCGGTCGGGGTGCTCGCGAAGCATGGCCGCGAGGCCATTCAGCGGGTAGAGCATGAGATAGAGATTCGTCCCGATGGCGTTCGATCGGTTGAGGATGAAGCGGAACGGCTGCTTATCGTCCGCGCCGCGGCCCATGTATGTGCAGAGGAAGAGGGAGGGGAGACGTTGCTCCTGCCTGTACCACGGGCTGCGTTTGCCGACGAGGTAGCCGTCCATGATGCCCAGCGCTGCGGCGGTTTGCAGGTACTCCCAGAGGGCCGGGTGCCGCTGTTCGACAACATGCTCCGGGAGGTCGCAGTCGATAACGCACAGTTGACGGTCGATGCGCGGGTAGCCGTCGTCGTCGCCTTCGACGACGGTGGTCTTGAGGTGCCGCGGGCTCGGCAGGATCGGGCGGAGATACTTCGCCGGGAGTCCTCGACGCTTGGCATCGGCGCGGTCGAGCACGAAGAACTTGTTGCTCCCCGTGGCGATGCCACGCTGGATGCGGAAGAAGTCGGAGAGTGTCGGCCCGGTGCCGTCGCTGATGGTGCGCCGGTCGTTCCTGGCGTGGCTCGGATACACGGTCCACTTCCGGGACTCGCGCAGGCGTTCGAGCGGGATTCGGTCGCCGGCATGCGGCTCGTTCATGGTGCCGCCGAACGTGAAGGCGACGTCGTGGCCGGGCGGCGGCGGGGCCTTTCTGAACACGAGAACGACCGACGACACCAGGGCATCGCCGAACTGAACGTCGTCGGGATCGAACCGATGGGCGCGGATGAGCGTCACGCGATCGGTCAGGTAGCGCTTGAGGGCCGCGCCGTAGTTGACGTCCATAAACTCCGAGGGGATGAGCCACCCCGCGTAGCCGCCGTCCTCCATCCACGCCGTGGCGAGCAGGAGAAAGTAGACGTACAGACCGGCCAGGCCGCTGACTTCGACACCGGTCATCTGGTACGCGAGGTGTTGCAGGCGTTCCTTGTCCCCGCGGTCAATGTGGTGGTGGCGGACGTAGGGCGGGTTGGCAAGGATGAGGTTGGGCGCGGGAGGATGAAACCCATCGGCGACGAGACGAGTAAAGTCGCCCCGGACGACTTCAAGCACGGTGTCGGACCACAGGTCCCGGGCGGCCGTAAAGAAGGCCGGATCGAGTTCGACACCGACGGCACTTCTGATGCGCTTGGCGCCGAACACCGCGAGCGCCGCCGAGAAGAAACTGCCGGAACCGATCGAGGGATCGGCGAAGCGAACACCGCACTTACGGTCGTCGATTAGCGAGTTCACGTACCGGGCGATGTCGATCGCGAGGGCGTTGGGCGTGGCGAACTGGCCGAGGCGGTTCCGCTCGGCCGCCGACCTGGTTGCATCGATGGCCGCTTGGGTCGCTTGGCGGCGTGTCTCGGTCAGGTTGTTCTGGTGCGCGTTCATGCCGGTCACAGCCCAAGTTTCACAAGGTCATCGATGCGATGCTCCCAGACCCAGTCGATGCCCTCCGCGGCCTCGTACCCCAAATAGTCGCTGCCGAAGTAGCCGCAGAGGAACAGCACGGCGCCGCTTGTTGGTGTTGGTGAAGTCGCCCGCCGACTTGGCCTCGATGAGGATTGGCAGCCGATCCTTCCGCGGCCTCTTGGGCTGGATCACCACGTCGACCGGGATGTTGACCTTGACCGTCTTGCCGACCGCTAGATTCATGCGGAAGCTGTACGTAGCCGGCTCCATCTCGGTCAGCGGATTCCCGGCGGGGTGGCGCTGCTTCCGATACCCGCGTTTGTCGAGATAGTCGCCGATCATGGCAAGTTGCCGTTGCTCTTGAGCGTTGCGGACGATCGGGTTCGCCACGGCGCTGCACAGCCGGTCGGCGACGATCGTTGATGCCCGGTCGCGCTCGTGGTCGGTTGGGTCCTTCCGGCTGTCGAGCCATGGAAAGATGTCTCGGTCCAACAGGAGCGAGAGAATGCGGCACAGCTGCTTCAACTGCTTGTTCAGGTCAACGTCCCGCATCTTGGTCGGTAGCTTACCCTTCTCCATCCGGCCAACGAGGTTCTTGCTCGCATCGGCAAGCCCGACCAGCCGATCCACCGCGAGCGGCGGAGCGGTACACATGCGGAGCGTCGGCAACGCTCCGGGGTTGGCCTTGAGCGTGGCTGGGTTCAGAGTGCGGAGGTCGTTAGTGGCCACGAGCGCCGCCTTGACGTGTTCGGTCGTCTCCACCCGCGTGGAACGGAACGCCTCGGGCGCAAACCGCATGAACCATCGGTTGAATTGATCAACAGAGGCCGCGATGTCGGCCTTCCACAGGTGCGGCTTGTTCGCGTTGATCCGTCGAGCGTTCATGAGATCCAGTCGTTCAAGGCTACTGCGTTTCCGACATCGCGGTCATAGTGCCGCACCGGGGAGGGCCAGCCGCCATGGGTACGATAGGGCTTGATCTGCACAAACGCGAGAGCCGGCTGTGCGTGCTGACCGAGGCGGGAGAGGTCGTGGAGCGACGGATCGTGACGAATCGCGAGCGGATCACGGCGGTGCTCGGGGGCCGGGCGCCGGCGCGCATCCTACTTGACACCGCGGTCTGAATTGTACAGTGTATCTGTACATATCACAGGAGCCCGGAATGGCCGTCAAGACCAGCTACAGCCACGCGCGTGAGAACCTCGCCAGCCTCTGGAACGAGGTCGAGGACTCGCGCGAGGCGGCCATCATCCAGCGGCGCGGACACCAGGACATGGCGCTGATTCCCGCCGACGAACTCGCTGGCCTTCGGGAAACGGCCTACCTCCTCCGCTCGCCCCACAACGCCGCCCGACTGCTGACCGCGCTGGCCCGTGCTCGCCGCGGGCGGCGCAAGGCGACCGAGCTGGCGGCTCTTCGGCGCGAACTCGGGCTGTCGGAGGCGTCCTGACCAGCCGTGCCCGGCGCAGGCGGGCCGCGGTGCTCCAGGACGAGTGCCTTGACGACCTCCGGTACTGGGTCGAGACGAACCGCAAAGTCGCGTTGCGCGTCGTGGACCTGATGGAAGCCGCGCTCCGCGACCCGTATGCGGGCCTTGGCAAGCCGGAGCACTTGAAGCATCTCGGCGGCACCGTCTGGTCTCGTCGGGTCAGTGAGACGGACCGCCTCGTGTACGAGGTGTTCGCCAATCGGATCGACTTCCTCCAGGCACGCTACCACTACGGCTGACATGGGCATCGCTTGCCACCATTCTATCGCGCGGGCTGAGCCATGGTGACCGATCGCTTCAGCGACCTGACGACCTACGTGTTGCCGGCCGCCGCCGCCCTGGCGGGCCTCGCGCTGGGGCTCATCGCACGGCGGACGGTGCTCGACGCCTTCGCGCGCATCGCGCGCCGCTCCACCTGGAAGTACGACGACGTGCTGGTGGAGGCGCTCCGCGGCCCGGTGGTGGCGTGGGGCACCCTCGCCGGCCTCTCCGCGGCGGTCGCGCTGCTGCGGCTCCCCGCCGCGCCCACGCGGGTGCTCGACCAGATCCTGCTCGTTCTCGCCATCATCTCGGTGACCTGGGCCGCGGCGCGCTTCACCGTGCGCGCACTCCGCACGGGCGCCTCCGACGGCGCGCTGCCGAGCGTGAGCCTGATCGCCAACGTGGCGGCGGCCGGGATCTACCTCCTCGGTGCGCTCGTCGTGCTCGAGCGCCTCGGCATCTCCATCACGCCCATCATCACCGCCCTGGGCGTGGGCGGCCTCGCCGTGGCCCTGGCGCTCCAGGACACCCTCTCGAACCTGTTCGCGGGCATCCGCATCCTCGCCGCCGGCAAGATCCGGCCCGGCGACTTCGTGCGGCTCGAGTCCGGCCAGGAGGGCCACGTCCAGGACATCACGTGGGCCCAGACGACCATCCTCCAGCCGCCCAACAACCTCGTCATCGTGCCCAACGTCAAGCTCGCGACCGCGATCACGCTGAACTACAGCCTGCCGGCCGCGCCGCAGATCGTCCCGGTGCAGGTGGGGGTGGCGTACGGGAGCGACCTCGAGCGGGTCGAGCGCATCGCGCTCGACGTCGCGCGGGCGACGCAGAACGAGGTGCCGGCCGGCGTGCCGGGGTTCGAGCCGCTGGTGCGCTATCAGGCCTTCGGGGAGTACCGCATCGAGTTCACCGTGCTGCTGGAGGCCAGCGGCCACGACGTGCGCGGCCTCCTGGTGCACGAGTTCCTCAAGCGGCTCGACGCGCGCTTGCGGGCCGAGGGGATCGAGATCCCCTTCCCGGTCCGCACGGTGCATGTCAGGCGGGAGCCGGCCTCCTAAGACAGCCCCCGCGCCCGCGCCAGAAGGGCGATGAAGGGCCCGACCCACGGCTTCCAGACCGCGGCGGCCGTGTGCGTGCCGTGGCCCCGGGTGCGCTCGCTGACGGGGAGGAGGACGAAGCGGCCGCGCGGCACGCGCCGGACGAGCCGCTCGGCGATGCCGAGTTCCGGCGGATTGATGAGGTCGTCAGCGGAGTTGATGAAGAGAACCCGGGCGCGGATCCCGCCCAGGCGAGCGCTCGGGTCGTAGTCGCGGGATGCGTCGAAGGCGTAGACCAGGTCGTTGGCGTCGTAGCGCGGGAGGCTGCCGGCGATCCACCGTTCCCACACGGCGTCGGCGGAGTCGCGCGTCGGCGCCGCGCGCTGCTGCACCAGCGGCGCGCTGCTCATCAGGAAGAGGACCTGCAGGGCCGCCGCCAGCCCGCGCGGCTGGCGCACGTAGTCCCCGGCCTGGTACTCCGGGTCGTTCCGCACGTCGTCGAGGATCATCCGCCGCATCATCCGGTTACGGCCGGCGATCTCGGTCGGCAGGCACGCCAGCGGCACGAGGCCGTCCACCGCTTCCGGGTAGCGCGTGCCCCACACCCACGCGTGCATGCATCCCATCGACGTCCCGAGCACCAGCAGCAGGTGGTCCACGCCGAGGGCCTCGTGCAACAGCCGGCGCTGGAGATCCACCATGTCGTCGTAAGTGTACCGCGGGAAGCGGGCGCGCAGGCCGTCGCTCGGCTTGCTCGAGCGGCCGTGGCCGACGTTGTCGGGGGCGACGACGAAGAAGACGGACGTGTCCAGCGGCTGGCCCCGCCCGAACATCTCGCCGGCGAAGATGGGGTTCAGGAACTGGCGGCCGGAGCCCGTGGTGCCGTGGAGGAGGAGCACCGCGTTCACGACGGCGCCGGACGCGTCGCGCCGCGGACGGCCCATCGTGAGGAAGTGGAGGCGCACCTCGGGCAGCGACTCGCCGGTGGCGAAGCGCACGTCGCGGAGCGTCGCGGTGGCGGTGTCCTGGGCGCGGGCGGCCGGGGCGAGAGCGAGGACCGCGGCGAGACCGGCGGCGGTCACGATCACACGGCGCATCACGAAGACCTCGCGGAACAGGATTCCCCGCGACGCGCGCCACCAGGCGCCGCCGGGTTCGTCACCTCCGCGGCGCGGACGGTCCTTCCAGCCGGAAGAACGCGGCCGCCGCCCGGAGCGACTCGGCCTGGGCCGTCAGCTCCTCGGCCATCGCGGCCATCTGCTCGGCGGAGGCCGCGTTGCGGTGCGTGATGTCGTCCACCTCGGCGAGGGCCTTGCTGGCTTCCTTGAGCGAGGCCGCCTGCTCATCGGCGGCCTCCGCCACACGGGCGAAGCGTCCCGACGTGGCGCGGATGGACGCCACCAGCTCGGCGAGCGATGTCCCGGCCTTGCGGACGGTCTCGCGGCTCAGCGAGGCCTGGTCGCCGATCTCCTCCGAGGCGGTCCGGCTCCGCTGGGCGAGCTTGCGCACTTCGTCGGCCACCACGGCGAAGCCCGCGCCGGCCTCGCCGGCGCGCGCCGCCTCGATGGCGGCGTTGAGCGCGAGCAGATTGGTCTGGCTCGCGATCCCGTCAATGACCTGGAGCCGTCCCGTGATCGCCTCCATCGCCGCGACGGTCTCCTCCATCGCCAGCCCCGTGCGCTCGGCGGTCTTCGCGCCCGACGCGGCCATCCGGTCCACCTCGCGGGCATGGCCGGCGGTCTCGGCCACGGAGGCGTTCAGCTCCTCGATCCCCGCCGACGTCTCGGCGATGGTGGTGGCCTCGTTCTGCGTCGCCTCCGACAGGCTCTGGGACGCGGCGGTCAGCTGGGCCGCCGCCTCGCCGATGGTCTCGGCGCCGCCGCGCACCTCGCCGATCACGCGCTGGAGATTGCGAACCATCCGCTGCAGCGCCAGGGCGAACGCGTCGTTGTCCGACCGCGGCACCACGGCGACCGAGAGATCGCCCTCCGCGATCGTGGCGGCGAGGTCCGCCGTGGAGCGCAGGTAGGCCGTCATCTCCGCGAAGGCGGTGCCGAAGACGTCCTGCGCCGAGTGCGGCGTCGTGTGCACCGACAGGTCGCCCCGCGCGATGCGCTGCGCCGCCTCCGACATCTCCCGCAGATAGGCGACCATCTTGCGCATCGCCTCGAGCAGATGGCCCAGTTCGTCGCGGCCGCCGGCGGCGATGTCCTCCGGCATCTCCCCCTGAGCGACCCGGTCGGCGACCCGCACCACCGCCGCGAGCGGCGCCACCACCGAGTCCTTCGCGAGCCGCGTCGCGAGGCTCCCCATCCACAGGCCCAGGGCGATGATGAGCCCGGCCACGATCCACCCCACGACCTGGACGACGCGTGCCCTCCGGAATGCCGCGGTGATGGCACGCTGGCTCGCGGAGCTCGTGGCCTCGAGACTGTCCCGGAGCGCGCGGTACTTCGCGGTCATCTCCTCGAGTTGCTGCGTGATCGTATCGTTGAGCGCGCCGGTCATCATCTGCTGGGTGGTCCGCCGCGCGAGGCCGTAGTAGTCGTCCATCCGCGCGTCGAGGGCCGCCACGGAGGACGAGTCCAGCACCGGGTTGCCGTACTCGCTCGCGGCGGCCGAGCCGAACTCCCGCCGCAGGCTGTCCGCCTCGGCGAACTGGCCGCTGTCGTTCGCGGCGAGCGCGTCCTGGAGTTTGCGCTGCAAGGCGGTCAGCGAGGCCTGAAGGTCGCGAGTGGTCGCCACCGCGGGGTAGTAGCCGCGCTCGATGCGGCTCAGCAGCCAGCCGTTGATGAACCCCGATGCCAGGCTGATGGCGAGCACGAGGCCGAGCGCACCGGCCGCGCCGCCCGTGAGGACGTCCAGCTTGGCGCGGAAGGGCAGGCGCGCGAACCGCGCGCGGATGTCGTCGAGCACCCAGAGGCCTCCGGAGGGAGAACCGCGCGGTGAGCGCCCACGGCCGCGGCCGAACGCCGGCGACCCGCGGGCAGCACCCCACGCCTTGCGATGCGACCCAACGGGCCCGATAATACCGCGCCGGGCCGCCCAACTCAATGAGCGCGTTAAGCGAAAGGTGCGTCTGATGTCGCGTCGCCTCGTCCACGTGCTCGCCGGTCCGGCGCTCGCCCTCTTGGCGTGCGTGGCCGTGCCGCCCGCACCGGCTGTGGCGCAGGAGTCCGGTTTCGTCGTCATCGTGAACGCGGCCAACCCGGTGGTGTCCCTCTCGCGGCAGGAGCTGGCCGACATCTTCATGCGCCGGACGACCCAGTGGCCCGGCGGGTACGGCGGCGTGCGCCCGGTGGACCAGCCGGCGGTGGCGGCGGTCCGAGACGCCTTCTCCCGCGCCGTGCACGGCAAGTCCGCCTCGGCGGTGGCGTCCTACTGGGGCCAGCAGGTCTTCTCGGGCCGCTCCGTTCCGCCGCCGCAGCGGCCGCACGACCGCGGGGTCGTCGCCTTCGTCCAGGGCGACGCCACCGCCATCGGCTACGTCACCCCTGGCTCCGCACCGCCCGACGTGAAGGTGGTGCGCGTGACGCAGTAGCGTACCGGCGTACCGGGGCACCGGCGTACCGGCGCACCGGCGTACCGGCGTACCGGCGTACCGGCGTACCGGCGCACCTGACCCCTGAACCCTGAACCCTGACCCCTGACCCCTATGTCCGTCCTCCGATCCGCGTTCTCCCTGGCCCTCGCGCTCGGCGCGAGCACCTCCGCCTTCGCCCAGCGCACGCAGCCCGCGGCCCGGCCGGCCGCACGAGGCCAGGCGCGCCCCGCCGCGCAGGACACCGCGCGCCGCGACACCGCGCAGGTGCGCGACTCCCTCACCCGCTTCGTCGAGAGCGTGGCCATCCGCCACCTCGGCCCCGCGGCGTACAGCGGCCGCGTCACCGCCATCGCGGTGCCCCGGTCCACCCAGCCGAGGCCCAGCACCTTCTACATCGGCTCGGCGGGCGGCGGTGTCTGGAAGACGACCAACAACGGCGTGACCTGGCAGGCGACCTCGAGCGGCCTCGGGTCCGAGTCGATCGGCGACCTGGCCGTGGCGCCCTCGGACTCCAACCTCCTGTGGGCCGGCACGGGCGAGAAGAACAGCCTGCGGTCCGCGTACTGGGGCGACGGCGTCTACAAGTCCACGAACGGCGGCCGCGCCTGGACCCGGATGGGGTTGGGCGACAGCCGCGCCATCGGCCGCGTCCTCATCCACCCCACCGACCCGAACACAGTCTACGTGGCGGCGCTCGGGCACCTCTGGGGCGCGGGCGGAGAACGCGGGATCTACAAGACCACCGACGGCGGCACGACGTGGAACCGCGTCCTATTCGTGAACGACACGACCGGCTTCGTGGATCTCGAGATGGACCCGTCCAACCCCGAGGTCCTCTACGCCGCGTCGTGGCACCGCATCCGCTGGGGCGGCAGCCACATGGAGGGCGTCGGCAACGGGAGCGGCATCTACAAGACGACCGATGGCGGCGCGACCTGGACGCGGCTCACCGACCCGGCGCTGAACAACGGCCTGCCGACCGACCGGATGGGGCGCATCGGCCTCGCCGTGTCGCCGCAGAACCCGGACATCGTCTACGCGATGATCCAAGTGGATCGCGGGATCACGGATCCCGCGCAGACGCGCTACGGCGGCGTGTTCCGCTCCAGCGACGCCGGCGCGCACTGGACCCAGGTGAACGACGTCGCCGCGACGCCGCACTACTTCTACGACGAGATCTGGGTGGATCCGTCGGACAGCAACCACGTCTTCTTCGCCTCGGTGCAGATGTTCCAGAGCAGGGACGGCGGGCGGACCTTCTCCCCCGACTCGGCCGGCGGCGTCCACGTGGACAATCACGCCTTCTGGATCGACCCGAACGACCCCGCGCACTGGATCGTCGGCAACGACGGCGGCACGTACGTCACCTACGACCGCGGCCGGGCGTGGTGGCACATGCCGATCCCGATCGGCCAGTTCTACACCGTGATAGTGGACAGCTCGCACACGCCCTACCAGATCTGCGGCGGCCTGCAGGACAACGGCGTGTGGTGCGGGCCGAGCCGCACGCGGGAATCACAGGGCGTCAGCGACGCCGAGTGGTACTCCGTGAACGGCGGCGACGGGATGTGGGTGCAGATCCCGGCCGACGACCCGTTCACGCTCTACTCGGGCTCGCAGTTCGGGGCCATGTCGCGCCTCGACCTCCGCACCTGGCAGCGCGAGGACATCCAGCCCGAGGCGCTCGACGCCGGAGAGGGGAGCGGGTACGCGTACACTTGGGACTGGACGGCGCCGCTGGTCGCGTCGGCGCACCTTCCGGGCGTGCTCTACTTCGGGTCGAACCGGCTCTTCAAGCTCAAGGACCGCGGCCGCGACTACGAGATACTCGGCCCCGACATGACGCGCTCGCCGCGGCAGAACCCGGCGCCGGAGCAGGGGTACACGAGCTACCGCTCCCTCTTCTCCATCGCCGAGAGCCCGCGGACGGCGGCGGTGCTCTGGACGGGCTCGAACGACGGGCTGGTGTGGGTCTCGCAGGACACGGGGAAGACCTGGACCGACGTCACGGCGAACTTCCCGCGCGGCGCGCCGACGAACTGCTGGGTCGCGACGATCGCGGCGTCGTACCACACCGAGGGGACGGCGTACGCCGCCCTCGACTGTCACCACCGCGACGACTACGCGCCGCACGTGTTCGCGACGACCGACTTCGGCCGCACGTGGGCGGAGATCGGGCAGGGCCTGCCTCGGGACCACGGCAGCCTCACGATCCTCGAGGACAACCGCAACCCGCGCCTGCTCTTCGTCGGCACGACCGACGGCGTGTGGACGACGGTGGACGGCGGCCGACACTGGGTGAAGCTCGGCCGAAACTTCCCGAGTATCCGCGTGGACCGGCTCGCGATCAGCTTTGCCCAGCGCGAGCTGGTGATCGCGACCCACGGACGCGGGCTCTACATCGCCTCCATCGGCCCGCTCGAGGAGATGACCGACAGCCTGCTCGGCGAGAGAGCGCGCCTCTTCGCCGTGCCGCAGGCGTTCCAGTACCGGCAGCGGAACACCTTCCCGAGCTGGGGCGCGAACCATTTCCTCGCGCCGAACCCGACGCGCGGCGCGGTGATCCAGTACTGGCTCAAGGAGGTGCAGCCCGAAGGCGTGCGGTTCCTCATCACCACGGCCGCGGGCGACACGGTGCGCACCGTGACAGGGCCCGGCTACCCGGGCTTGCAGCGCGCCACGTGGGATCTCACGCGTGAGCGGCCGCGGCCGCGCGGTCTCGGCGACCCGACGTCGGCGCAGGAGCTGCAGCGGATGCCGGCGGGCGAGTACGTGGTCCGCGCCACGGTGGCGGGCCAGCGACTCGAGCAACGGTTCACGGTCATTGACTGGCCGCAGGACCGGCTGGGGAGGGTGAGGTAGCGGGGAGAAGGGAGCCGATAGCCGTTAGCCGATAGCCGATAGGCGGTGATCCTCAGGGCCCGGGTCGGCGCGGCCCGGCCACTTCGAACCGCCCCGCCACCACCTCGGTAGTGGGGCCGTCCGCGAGGCCCCGGAACCCCGGCTGCTTTCCGCCGACGCTCACCACGAACGCGCCGGGCTCGACGCTGCGCCGTCCGGCCGCGTCGATCACCGACAGCTGGCGCGGCGCCAGCGTGAAGGTGACGCGCCGCCTTTCGCCCGGCTGGAGCGCGACGCGCCGGAACCCCTGCAGCGAGCGGATGGGCACCGGCACCGACGCCGAGACGTCGGTCAGGTAGAGCTGCACGACCTCCTCGCCCGCCACGCTCCCCGCGTTCTCCACCTCGACCGACACCGCGACGGAGTCGCCCGCGCGGACCTGCGCCGTGCCGGCTGCGGCGCCACCCGCCCGCGCGACCTCCGGGTGCACCGCACCCACGCGCAGGTCGCGGTACCGGAACCGCGTGTACGACAGCCCGTGCCCGAACGGGAACAGCACATCGCCGCGGAAGTACCGGTACGTCCGCCCCTCCATCCGGTAGTCGGCGAACGGCGGCAGTTGCTCGATGGAGCGGTAGAACGTGACGGGCAGCCGACCCGCCGGGTTGGAGGCGCCGAAGAGCACGTCGGCGATCGCCGTGCCCGCCGCCTGGCCGGGGTACCACGCCTCGACGATGGCCGGCACGTGCTCCGCCGCCCACGTGGCGCCGAGCGCGGAGCCGTTGAGCAACACCAGCGCCACCGGCTTTCCGGTCGCGACCACCGCCTCGAGGAGATCCTGCTGCGGCGCCGGCAGCGCGATGTCCGTGCGGTCGCCGCCCGCGAAGCCGGGCACGGACACCGGCATCTCCTCGCCCTCGAGCCGCGGCGAGAGCCCGAGGAACAGCACCACCGCGTCGGCGCGCCGCGCCGCCTCGACGGCGTCCTCGCGGAGCCGCGGGTCCGGCACCGACCAGACGAGCTGGACGATCGCGTCGGGGCGCCGGTCGAAGTACTCGACGCGCAGCCGGCGCGCCTGCCCCGCGGTGAGATCCGCGTCGGCCCACTGAGTGAGGACGACGTGCCGGTCCGACCACTCGACCAGCACCGAGTCGTCGAGCATCAGCTTCACGCCGCCCTGCGCGCGGATGCCGAGGGCATAGCGACCGGTGACCGGCGGCACGAGGAGGCCGTCCCAGCGCACGCTGAAGCTGTCGGCTCGGAGGCCAGGGTACGCGGGATCAGTCCACCAGGCGAAGTCGAGCGCGGAATCGGTGCGGATGCCGAACGGCTCGCCCGCGGGCCGGTGGCTGTAGAAGTACATCCCCCGGAGACCGCTCACGCGGCGACCGTCCACCTCGTGCGCGAGCGCCGCGCCGGGGACGACGGTGAGCACCGGCATCCCCACCGCCCAGTCGCTCCCCCGCGCGTAGAGCACCTCGGTCCCGCGGCCCACCGCGGCGCGGATGCCTTCGAGCGGCGTCACCGGTTCGGAGGGGATGCCGTTGTAGTTGCCGAGGAGGACGTCCACGTCGGCGGCGTTGGGGCCGATCACCGCGATCGTGCGGAGGTCCCGGCGCAGCGGCAGGAGCCCGCCCTCGTTCTTGAGGAGGACGATGGACCCGCGCGCCGCCTCGAGCGCGAGGGCGCGGTGCTCGGGCGAGTCGTTCTCGCGGTAGGGGATGGACGCGAACGGCACCCGCTCCGCCGGGTCGAGCATCCCGAGGCGGATGCGGGCGCGAAACAGCCGCGCCAGAGACGTGTCGAGGTCCCGCTCGGAGACGAGGCCGCGCCGGACGGCGTCGCCGAGTGCGCGGTAGGCGCGCCCGCACTCGAGGTCCGTTCCCGCGCGGAGCCCCAGCGCCGCGGCCTCGGCGGAGTCGGCCGTGATCCGGTGCCCGTCGCGGATGTCGTCGATGGCGCCGCAGTCGCTGACCACGTAGCCGGAGAAGCCCCACTCGTCGCGCAGGATTTCCTGGAGTAGGCGGCGGCTGCCGCAGGCGGGAGCGCCACCGACGCGGTTGTACGCGCACATCACCGACCAGGCGCCGCCCTCCGTGACGGCGGCCTCGAACGCGGGGAGGTAGGTCTCGCGCAGGTCGCGCTCGTCCACCACGGCGTCGAAGCGGTGGCGGTCCGGCTCGGGCCCGCTGTGCACCGCGTAGTGCTTCGGCGTCGCGATGGCGCGGAGGTAGTGCGGGTCGTCGCCCTGGATGCCGCGCACGAACGCCACGGCGAGCCGGCCGGCGAGGAAGGGGTCCTCGCCGTAGGTCTCCATCCCGCGGCCCCACCTCGGATCGCGGAAGATGTTGATGTTCGGCGACCAGAAGGTGAGCCCCTCGTAGATGCCGTGCCGCCCCTGGCGCAGCGACTCGTGGTGCTTGGCGCGCGCCTCGACGGAAATGGCGGTGGCGACGCGGAACATCAGGGCCGTGTCCCACGTCGCGGCGAGGCCGATGGCCTGCGGGAAGACGGTGGCCCGGCCCGCGCGGGCGACACCGTGCAGGCCCTCGTTCCACCAGTCGTAGGCGGGGAGGCTGAAGCGAGGGATGGCGGGAGCAGCGTTCATCAACTGGCCGATCTTCTCGTCCAGCGTGAGAAGTGAGAGGAGCGAGGAGACGCGAGACTCCGTGGAGAGATCGGGATTCTGGAACGGGAGCATGGCGGACCTTGGCTGGACGGGGCCGGGCGCCGTGGTGGCCGATGGCGCGCAGGCGGCGCAGGCCAGGAGGGCCAACGCGGACAGGGACGGCGAACAGAGGCGCATCGGCATCGCAGCGACGGACTCCCCGATAAGATGGGCCGGCGCGGGGCCACGCGCCAAGCTGAAGATGCGCTCCCGCCCGTTCGGGCGCGAGATCGGCGCGGGCGGCGGCGGCCGGAGTCCACCCGGGGTCCGGCCCGACGGCGGGCGGTGATTGCCGGAGATTGAACGCGTGACGTTCGTATTCCGGCCACCGGGCTGGCGCCGCCCGTAGTACCGTAGTATAGTTATTGCTACCATTTGCTAGCGAGGCCCGATGGCCACGGTCCAGATCAGTGCCCGCATTGACGCACGCCTCAAGAGAGCCCTCGACGAGGTGTGTCGCTCGCGCGGCATCGTGATGAACCATTTCATCCAGGAAGCAGTGCTCGATCGCCTCGAGGAATTTGAGGACGTCGAGGATCTCAAGGCCATCCGGCATGAGCCAACCCGGCCACTCGCCGACGTGCTCGCGGAGCTCAAGCTGAATGGCTCGGTATAGCCTCGAGATCGGTCGCACCGCCGAGAAGCAGCTCCGGAAGCTGCCGGCGGAGGATCGGCGCCGGGTGGCCAGGGCCATGCTCGCGTTGGGTGAGGAGCCGCATCCCTCGGGGTCCCGCAAGCTCACCGGCCATGACGACGTATTCCGTATCCGGGTCGGGGTGTACCGGATCATCTACAGCGTCTCGGGCCGGACGCTCGTGATCATCATCCTCAAGATCGGGCACCGGAAGGACATCTATCGATGAGGTCAGGAACGACGCACAGGGGCACGGGGGCAGAGGGGCACAGGGGCACCGGCGCACTGAGGCACAGTCGGACGGGCGGACGAATTGCACTCGAATAGTGTGCGTATATAGATTTCTGTACAACCGTCTAGAAAGCTAGATATGGCAATCAGTGTCAAGGATCCGGAGACCGACCGCCTGGCCCGCGCCCTTGCCGCGGCCACCGGTGAGTCTCTGACGGAAGCGATTCGGCGTGCACTCCAGGACCGCCTGGAACGGGAAGCGCATCGGTCCGACCGACTCCTCAGGGCGGAAGTCCGGCGGATCCAGGAACGCCTCGCCAAGCTGCCCGTGCTCGACCGGCGCTCGCCCGAGAAGATCGTGGGCTACGACGAGCACGGCGTCCCGCGCTGACCGATGGTCATCGACACATCGGCCATCCTGGCGATCCTCCTGCGGAAACCCGCGGCGGATCAACTGCTGTCCGCGGTCGAGGCCGACCGCACCCGCCTGGTCTCCGCGGCCTCCGTCGTCGAGGCATCGCTGGTCCTCCTGGGCCGCTACGGCGAGGCGGGCGATTTCCCGCTCGATCGGCTGGTGCGGAGCATCGGCGCGGAGGTGGTGCCGGTCGGTGAGGGGCAGGTGGCGCTCGCCCGCGACGGCGCGCTGCGGTTCGGGCGCGGCCGGCATCCAGCGGCGCTGAACTTCGGCGACTGCTTCAGCTATGCCCTGTCGGTGGAGCGGGGCGAGCCCCTGCTGTTCGTGGGTGACGATTTCTCGCAGACCGATGTCGAGGTGTGCCGCTGGTAGGTCCATCGGACGCTGGGCAGCGTCTCGCCGCCGCCCTGTCCGGCCGCTATTATCCAAGTCATGCCATCGGTGCTCGACCTCGAGTTGACGCGGCTCCGCGCCATGAGCGCTACCGAGAAGGTGGCGGTCATGCACAGCCTCTGGCGCCAGGCGTGGTCCCTCTCGGCGGCCGGCACCCGGGCTCGGCACCCTGACTGGTCGCCCGAGCGGGTCGAGGCCGAGGTTCGGGAGATCTTCCGCCGCGACCCACAATGACCGACGCGAGCCTGATTTCGCTCTTCGTTCGGCCCCTCAACCGGCTGAGCATTCCCTACCTGGTCACAGGCGGCGTGGCGTCGGTCGTCTATGGCGAGCCGCGGCTCACCCGCGACATCGACCTCGTGATCGAACTCCGGCCGCGGGATGCCCGCCGGTTCGCCGCAGCCTGGTCCGCCGACGAGTTCTACGTTCCTCCGGTGGAGGTGATCGCGGAGGAGAGCGGGCGCCCGGCGCACGGGCACTTCAACGTCATCCATAACCAGACGGCCATGCGGGCGGATGTGTATCTGCCGGGCAACGACGCGCTCAATGCCTGGGCGTTCGCGCACAAGGTCATCAGGCTCATTGACGATGACGAAGTCTCCCTGGCACCGATCGAAGCGGTGATCCTGAGCAAGCTTCGCTACTACCAGATGGGCAAGTCGGATCGCCATCTTCGCGATATTCATCAGATGCTGCGCGTCAGCGGTGACCTGGTGGATCGCCCCGAACTCGAGCGATGGGCGGCCCGGCTCGGGGTCGAGGGTGAATGGACGCAGGCGCAGGAGTTCCAGGAGTTGTAGCGGAGGTTGGCCGATCGCCGACCCACCCCCAAAACGCCCTCTCGCCGCGAGAGTCCCAATGCGCATGAAGACAGTGAAACTGTTCGCCCTCGTCCTCCTCCTGGCCCCAGTCGCGGGCTGGGCCCAGCAGAAGACCGCCTTCCGCACCTTCCAGGAAGCGCTCCAGGCGGGCGGCGCCCTCGCCGGGCAGGCCGGCCCCCGGAACGTGAACTGGATCGACGGCGGCCGGCGCTTCTCATTCACCCAGCGCGGCGCGGCCGGCGCCGCCGAGATCCGCGCGACGGACCCCGCCACCGGGCGCGACACCCTGCTGTTCATGGCGCAGGACCTCAGCTTCCCCGACACGGCCCAGCCGTTCGCCTACCAGTCGTTCCAGTGGGCCCGCGACTCGCGGAACCTCGTCTTCCAGACGCGCTTCCGCCCGCTGTACCGCAACTCGGGCACCGCGGACTACTTCGTCTACTCGCTGGCCGACCGGTCCATGCAGCTCGCGGCGCACGGCGCGCGCACGGCCGAGCTCTCGCCCGACGGCGCGATGCTGGGCTACGAGCGCGACGGCGACATGTATGTCTTCGACATGGCGCAGCGCCGCGAGACGCGCCTCACGAGCGACGCGGCCGAAACGGTCTACAACGGGCACTTCGACTGGGTGTACGAGGAGGAGTTCGGCTTCGCCCAGGCGTGGAGCTGGTCGCCCGACAGCCGCTACATCGCCTTCTGGCAGACGGACGAGAGGGCCGAGCCGATCATCCAGATCAGCGACCACTCCGGCCGCCACCCGACCTGGACCCAGATCAGGATCCCGCAGCCGGGCGACACCAACGCCACCGTGCGCATCGGCGTCGTCGAGTCGCGCACCGGCCGCCGCGTGTGGCTCGACCCCGGTGAGACGGGTGAGTACTACATCCCGCGCATCTACTGGACCAGCCGCGCCGACACCCTCGCCGTGATCACGCTGAACCGCCAGCAGAACACGATGAAGCTGTTCTTCTTCGACGTGCGGACCGGCGGTCGGCGTCAGGTGATGACGGAGACCTCCACCACCTGGATCGACGTGTACGACTTCTTCGCCGGCGTCCGGGACCTGATGTCCTTCCCGGAGGGCTCGACGCAGTTCTTCTGGATGTCGGTGCGCGACGGCTGGCAGCATGTGTACCGCTACGACTACTCGGGCCGGCTGGTGAATCAGGTGACCCGCGGGAACTGGAGCGTGACGCGCATCGCGGGGGCCGACTCGCGGTCCCAGACGCTCTACTACCTCTCGACCGAGACTTCGCCGCTCCAGCGGCAGCTCTTCTCCATCAGGTTCGACGGGACGCAGCAGCGCCGGCTCACGCAGACGCAGGGCAACCACACGATCGACATGTCGCCCGACGCGCGGTACTACATCGACCGCTGGTCGAACACGAGCCAGCCGCGGCAGGTCGAGCTGTGGGCCACCGCCGCCACCGGCAGCCAGATGCTCCGCAGGATGGAGGACAACGCCGCGGTCACGACGTGGCTCACTACCCACGCCTACTCCCCGACCGAACTGTTCAGCTTCACCACTTCCGACGGCCAGCGCCTCGACGGCTCGATGGTGCGGCCGCCCGACTTCGACTCGACGCGCGCCTACCCCGTGCTCTTCGCGATCTACGGCGGCCCGGGCTCGCAGGGCGTGTACGACCAGTTCGGCGCGGGCACCTGGACGCAGTGGCTCGCGCAGGAGGGCTACATCGTCGTCAACGTCAACAACCGGGGCAACAACAACTACGGCGCCGCGTTCCTCAAGACCGCGTACCGGCGCGTGGGCTACTGGGAGGCGCACGACTTCGCCGAGGCGGCCAGGTACATCGGCCGCATGCGGTGGGCGGACAGCACTCGCATCGGCATCATGGGCTCGAGCCACGGGGGCTACGCGACCCTGATGGCGATGGAGGCGTACCCGGAGATATTCAAGGTCGGGATCTCGAACTCCCCGACCACCGACTTCCGGCTCTACGACACGATCTGGAGCGAGCGGTACCTGGGCCTGCTCGGCGAGAACAACGGCGCCGCCTACGACAGCAGTTCGGTGCTGCCGCGCGTGGGCCGGATCCGCGGGAAGCTGCTGCTGGTGCACTCGATGATGGACGACAACGTCCACGTCCAGCACACGATGCAGTTCCTCACCGCGGTCACCGACGCCGGCATAGATGTGGACCTGCGGATCTATCCGCCCGGCGGACACGGCGCCGTCTACAGCCAGGCGAGCCAGATGGTGATGCTGCGGCTGTACAACGAGTACCTGAACCGCTGGCTGCGCGGCTCGGAGACCCGCACCGCGGCGCGGTAACTCGGCGGTACGACAGCTGTGCCGCGCGGAGCGGGCCGCGCGGCACCGCTGGTCACTGCCGATACAATAGTATCGCTATTGACATTATAATACTATTCGGCGATACTGGAGCGTCCCTCCACGGAGCTCTCCAGTGCGCCCCACGAGCCACCCCCAGAGCGCGCTGCGCTACCCACTCACCCGCCTGCTCGGCACCGAAGCTCACGTCCGCGTGCTGCGGGTCGTGCTCTCGTCGGACATCCCGATCGGCGTGGCGGACCTAGCGCGCCGCGCGGCGCTGCAGGCGAGCGGCGTCGCAAGGGTCTGCGCTCGTCTCGAAGACCTCGGCGCGATCGAGGCGGTGGGCCGCGGCGCCCGCCACCGGCAGTACCGGCGGACGGCGCGCGGGCCGATGATCGCGCAGCTTGCCGCGCTGTTCGCCGAGGAGCGCCAGCGGGCCGAGGCTATCACCGAGCGCCTTCGCCAGGCGGTGCGCGCCGGCAAGACGCCCATCCGGGCGGCCTGGATCGAAGGCCCGGTCGCGGCGGGAACCGACCGGCCCGGCGACCCGCTCGTGGTCGGCATCCTGGTCGAACCGGCCGTCGCCGACCGGGCCCGGCAGGAACTCGAGCGGCTGCTGCTCGCCCTCGATGCCTACGGGGACGTGCTCGTGGAGGTGCGCACGCTAACGATCGCCGACCTCGCGACGGCGGACGCCCAGCGCCGCGCCGAACTGGAGTCGGCGCTCCCGCTCCTCGGGCCGCCGCCGCTGGACATCGCCCGCACACGCCGGCCGACCCGAGGCGCCTCGCGCGCTCCCCGCGCCACGCGCCACGTCGACCTGGAGGGGCGCTCGCTGGCCGTCGCCCGCCTCCTCGCCGAGCACCTGCGGCGCGACCCGTCGCTGGTCGAGGAGGCGCGGCGCTACCTGGAGCGGCGGATTCCGCGGGCGTCGCCTGGAGAACGCCTGGAACTCGAGGAGTGGCAGCGCCTCATCGCCACCCTGTCCATCGCGCGTCTCCGACGGTTCCTGGTCCGGGACGACGCGAGGGGCCGGCGGCTCCGGCAGTCATCCCCGTTCCTGGCCGCGCTCTCCGCCGACGAGCGGCGCGCGCTGCTCGCTGCGCAGGCTGGCGCCCGGTGACGCGCGAAGAGCTGGAGCACGCGATCCGCGCAGCTTGCGACGTGGCGGGCGATGAGGCCGTCTACGTGTTCGGTTCGCAGGCTATCCTGGGGCAGTACCCTGACGCCCCGGCGGCGCTCCGGCAGTCGGTGGAGGTGGACGTGGCGCCGCGCACGCGGCTCGACCGCGTGGACGCCATCGACGGGAGCCTCGGCGAGTTGTCGCTGTTCCACCAGACGTTCGGGTTCTACGTGCACGGATTGTCCATCGAAGCGGCGTGCCTTCCACCCGGGTGGCGCGAACGCGTCATTCCCGTGCGCGACGACATCGGGACGAACGGCAAGACGGGCCTGTGCCTCGAGGGCCACGATCTCGCGGCGAGCAAGCTCGCTGCGTTCCGGGACAAGGACCGCGACTTCGTCCGAGTGCTGTTGATCGAACGGCTGATCACCGCCGCACTCCTGATCGATCGCCTTCGCGCGCTCGACCTGCCGGCGGAAGAGCGCGAGCGCCGCGTCGAGTGGGTGCGACTGACCGCGCGGGGCCTCGGGCCGTCTCGGCGGCGGCGGTAGAGCTTCGCGCCGGACAACCCCCTTCCTTGCGGCGCCCCCGGCCGTACCTGATATTGGCGCGATGGACCGCCCCGCCCAGGAAGTGCAGACCGCGTCGGCGTGCATCCCCAATATCGGGCGGCGCGGGCGTCTGCTGCGCATGGCCGGGGCGTTCGTGGCGCTCGGTTTCGGCCTCGTCGGCGCGGCGCAGGTCATCGTCGCGCACCGGCCGCAGGCCGAGCTGTTCGGCCCCACCGCGCTCTTCTTCGTCGCCTCGCTCGCCTGGTTCCAGGCGCGCGAGAAGACCTGAATCTTCCTCGCCGCGCTGGGCCAGCGCGAAGCCGGAGCCGAGGGACCGCAGCGCCTGGAGCAGGCGCACTACGTCGAGATCAAGCGTCAGGTGTGGCGGGTGGTGGCGAAGACCCTTGCTGCCGGCGTCCTGTTGAGCCTTCTCGCCCTCGGCGTGCTCCTCTTCCTCGGTCGCCCGCCGATCACCTGAAGCGCGGCGGCCGCTTCACTGAGCGACCATGACCCGTGACCGGCGTCTCCTGGCGGCAGGCCTCCTGCTCGCCGTGCTGCTCGTGCTGTCGGGCCTGCGCCCGTACGAGCGCGGCACGTGGCTGATGGAGGTCGCGCCCATCCTCATCGCTGGGCCCGTGCTCGTCGCCACCTACCGGCGCTTCCCGCTCACGACGCTCCTCTACGCGCTGCTGTTCTGCCACGCGCTCATCCTGATGGTGGGCGGGATCTTCACCTACGCCCGCGTCCCCCTCGGCTTCTGGGTCCAGGATCTCTTCCACCTGGGCCGGAACCCGTACGACAAGCTCGGCCACTTCGCGCAGGGGCTGGTGCCGGCGCTGCTCGCGCGGGAGATCGTGCTGCGCACCGGCGCCGTATCGGGGAGGCGCATGGCGGGCTTCGTCGGGATCTGCGTGGCGATGACGGTGAGCGCCTGCTACGAGCTGGTGGAGTGGGGCGCGGCGCTCGCCCTCGGCCAGGGCGCGGACGCCTTTCTCGGCACCCAGGGCGACCCGTGGGACACCCAGTCCGACATGCTCTACGCGCTGATCGGCGCGGTCGTCTCAATGCTGGCGCTTGCGCGGCTCCACGACCGCGCGATGGCGCGCCTGGAGAAGGAGAACGCGGCCCCATGACCTGCACGCAGTGCGGCGCGGTGCTCACCGCGGACGACGTCTTCTGCAACAAGTGCGGCGCCCACGCGGCGGCCAACCTGCCCGTCCCCGCCGACCCGCAGCGCGCGGCGTTGGAGCGCGCGATCGGTGCGCAGTACGACATCGTGCGCTTGCTGGGTCGCGGCGGGATGGGCGCCGTGTACCTGGCGCGGGAGAAGGCGCTGGAGCGCGCGGTCGCCATCAAAGTCCTGCCGCCCGAGACCGCGACCGACGTCGACACCCGCGAGCGGTTCCGGCGCGAGGCCCGGGTCGCCGCCAAGCTCACTCACCCCAACATCGTCCCCCTGCACACCTTCGGCGACGTCGAGGGGATGCTCTACTTCGTGATGGGCTACGTGAAGGGCGAGTCGCTGGCGGAGCGGATGCGGCGCGAGGGGAAGCTGCCCGAGGAGGACGTGCGGCGAATCCTGGCCGAGGTGGCCGACGCGCTGCACTACGCCCACAAGCAGGGCGTCGTCCATCGGGATATCAAGCCCGACAACATCCTGATCGACGACGAATCGGGCCGGCCGATGCTTACCGACTTCGGCGTGGCGAAGGCGCGGGCCTCGGGGGCCACGCTCACCGAAGCGGGCGCCGTGGTGGGCACGCCCTACTACATGTCGCCGGAGCAGGCGTCTGGGGCGCGGGACATTGACGGCCGCAGCGATCTCTACTCCCTCGGCGTGATGGGCTACCAGATGCTCGCGGGGCGGTTGCCGTTCGAGGGGGAGTCGTTCCAGGACGTGATCGTGCAGCACGTGACGCAGGAGCCGGCGCCGCTCGCGGCGCTGGTGCCCGAGGCGCCGGCGGACCTCGCGGCCGCAGTGATGCGGTGTTTGGCCAAGGATCCGGGGAAGCGGTGGGAAGACGGACACCAGTTGCGCGAGGCGGTGGGGGAGACCGGCGCCGCAGACGATACGGATCCCACCGCGCCAGGTGCCCAAGTGCGCTCCGGCGTCGCGAACCTCGGAGCCATGGCCGTCGGCGCGGGGCTCTTCGGCTGGGCCGCGCGGCTCTTCCCTTGGTTCCGGCCCGAGGGGGCTCCCTGGTGGGCGATTCCAGCGGCCGTCCTCGGCGCGCTTCCCTTGTTCGGCGGCGCGATGGCTGTGTGGGAGCGACGCCTTGGCCGCTCCTGGCGCACCATTCTCCGGTTCGCTCTGTACCCACCGAAGTGGTATGTCGGCTGGTGGCCAGCGCGATGGCGATTGCCCGGCGACGTCTGGGACCGCCTGCCGCCGGTCGTCCGGCTCCAGAAGGCGGCCGGCAGTGTCGGGTTCGCGGGCGTCCCCGTGGCCATCGCCGCGACGCTCTACTTCATGGAGCTCGCTCTCAACCACACACTGGACGCGGACCGTCTGGGCGTTCCGATGATGATCGGGTACTTAGCGTGGATGGGAATGCCCATTGCTTCCGCCGTCATCTTGCACAGATGGGGCCGTGCCAGAGGGCTCACATACACCGAGCGGATGATGATCCAAGGCGCGCCGAGCTGGAAGCTCGACTTCTGGCGCAAACCGAAGTTCGCGGCGCTGCTGCTTCCTCCTCCCGGCCGCGCCGTCGCGGCCCGCGTCTCCGCCGAGCCCCGCTCGCCGGACGAGTACGCCCAGGCCATCCGCGATCTCGTGGGGCAGTTGCCGAGCGGCACGCAAGCGACGGTGTCCGAAGCGGCGGAAGCCGCGCGCCAGCTGCTGGGCACTGTCGCCGCGCTGGACGCCGAGCTGGCGAAGCTCGCGCAGGACGCCGACCCGCAGGAACTCGAGGCCGTCGAGACCAAGCTCCGCGCGCTCGGGCCCGAGGCCGCGGACGAGGGGGAAATGCGCCGCGAGAAGCGGGCGCTCCTCATCCATCAGCGCGCGTTGCTGCGCCGCCTCGACGAGCGCGTCAAGGAGTTGACGGAGCGGCGGAGCCGCCTCGCCGACCTGATGCGCACGATGTGGCTGCAGCTCGCCAATCTGCGCGCCGAGGCGGCGCACGACACGCTGGCGGTGACTGAGATCAGCGGGCGCATCAAGGCGCTCTCCACGGAGATCGACGCCCACGTGAAGGCCGCCGAGACAGTGCGGCTGGAGATACGGTAGCCATGGTCTGCACCCAGTGCGGCGCCCCGCTCGGCACCGACGATCCGTTCTGCCCGAAGTGCGGCACACGCCGATCTTCGGAGCTTCCCGTCCCCGCCGACCCGCAGCGCGCCGCGTTGGAGCGCGCGCTGGGAAACCAGTACGACATCGTCCGCCTCCTGGGCCGCGGCGGGATGGGCGCGGTGTACCTGGCGCGCGAGAAGGCGCTGGAGCGCGCGGTGGCGATCAAGGTCCTGCCGCCCGAGACCGCTACCGACGCCGACACCCGCGAGCGCTTCCGCCGCGAGGCGCGCGTCGCCGCCAAGCTCACCCACCCCAACATCGTCCCCCTGCACACCTTCGGCGACGCCGAGGGGATGCTCTACTTCGTGATGGGCTACGTGAAGGGCGAGTCGCTGGCGGAGCGGATGCGGCGCGAGGGGAAGCTGCCCGAGGAGGACGTGCGGCGAATCCTGGCCGAGGTGGCCGACGCGCTGCACTACGCCCACAAGCAGGGCGTCGTCCATCGGGATATCAAGCCCGACAACATCCTGATCGACGACGAATCGGGCCGGCCGATGCTTACCGACTTCGGCGTGGCGAAGGCGCGGGCCTCGGGGGCCACGCTCACCGAAGCGGGCGCCGTGGTGGGCACGCCCTACTACATGTCGCCGGAGCAGGCGTCTGGGGCGCGGGACATTGACGGCCGCAGCGATCTCTACTCCCTCGGCGTGATGGGCTACCAGATGCTCGCGGGGCGGTTGCCGTTCGAGGGGGAGTCGTTCCAGGACGTGATCGTGCAGCACGTGACGCAGGAGCCGGCGCCGCTCGCGGCGCTGGTGCCGGACGTGCCGCCGGACCTCGCGGCCGCGGTGATGCGCTGCCTGGCGAAGGCTCCGGAGAAGCGGTGGCAGGACGCCGGGAGCCTGAGGACTGGGCTCGCGACCGGCAACGAGGACGACCATCTCGATGATTCGTTCAGCCAGGCTGCGGGCGCCGAGGTGCGAGGGGTCATCCCTCGCGTCGGGGCGATGCTCCTGGCTGACGTTGTATTTGCGGGGATGAGCTACTTCGTCCCGCAACTCGGACTGACCGGACTCTGGTGGGCCCTTCCCGTGCTGTTCGCCGGGACAATCGTCCTGGTACCGCCGGCCGTTTTCTACTCAGCCCGGTTGAGCAAGGGCACGCCGTGGGAGATCCTGTGGCGATCGGCGCTGTACCCGCCTCGCGGGTGGCCGCTCTGGTGGCCGAAGCGTTGGCGTCGACCTGGGGACATGCGCGAGAGGCTGCCGGCTGAGGTAACGCAGTTGCGTCGATTCTACGAGGTCATCTCCGTAGCCGCCTGTTGCGTGGTCCTGCCTTACTGCGTCGCCGGGATCGTGGTCATGATCGTCCGGAGCCCCGACGACAGGATGTTCCAGTTGATGAGCACCATTGGGGCACTCTTGTCCCTAGCGAGCCTGGGTAGCCTGGCGTTCTTCTTCCTCAGCCTGGGGAAGTGGGGTCGCCAGCACGGCTTGACCTCCGCGGAGTCGTTCAAGTTCGGCTTCGGCCCCACGGGGCGTCCGGAGCTCTGGAGGAACGCGAAGTTCGCCGCACTCCTCCTCCCGCCCCCCGGCCGCGCCGCCGTCGCCCGCCCCGCCGAGCCCCGCTCGCCTGAGGAGTACGCGCAAGCCATCCGCGACCTCGTGGGGCAGCTGCCGAGCGGCACGCAGGCCACAGTGTCCGAAGCCGCCGACGCCGCGCGACAACTGCTCGGCACCCTCGCCGCGCTGGATGCGGAACTGGCGAAGCTCGCACAGGACGCCGACCCCCAGGAACTCGAGACCGTCGAGACCAAGCTCCGCGCACTCGGGCCCGAGACAACGGATGAAGGTGACGTGCGCCGTCAGAAGCGCGCCGCGCTCGTCCCGCAGCGCGACCTGCTCCGTGCGCTGAACCAGCGCCTCGCCGAGGCAACCGACCGCCGGGCGCGACTCCTGGACCTGATGCGCACGATGTGGCTGCAGTTGGCCAACCTGCGCGCCGAGGCGGCGCACGACACGCTGGCGGTGACGGAGATCAGCGGGAGGATCAAGGTGCTCTGCACCGAGATCGACGCCCACGTGAAGGCCGCTGAGACGGTGCGGCTGGAGGTACGGTAGCCATGCCCTGCACGCAGTGTGGCGCGGCGCTCACCGCGGACGATGTCTTCTGCAACAAGTGCGGCGCACGCCGATCTTCGGAACTTCCCGTCCCCGCCGACCCGCTGCGCGCCGCCCTCGAGCGCGCCCTCGGCGTGCAGTACGAGATCGGGCGCCTCATCGGCCGGGGCGGCATGGGCGTCGTGTACTACGCTCGTGAGAAGGCGCTCGATCGCGAGGTCGCGATCAAGGTCCTCCCTCCCGAAGCGGCGGAGGCGTCGCCCGAAGGCCGCGAACGGTTCCGGCGCGAGGCGCGGACGGCGGCGCAGCTCAACCACTCCAACATCGTGCCGCTCTACACCTTCGGCGAGACCGAGGGCCTCACCTTCTTCGTGATGGGCTATGTGCGTGGCGAGTCGCTGGGGGAACGGCTGCGGCGCGAGGGGCGACTCCCGCACGATGAGGCCATCCGGATACTGCGGGAACTCGCCGATGCGCTGGACTTCGCGCACCGCAAGGGTGTGGTCCACCGCGACGTCAAACCCGACAACGTGCTGCTCGAAGACGGCACCGGCCGCCCGATGCTGGCCGATTTCGGCATCGCCAAGGGCCATGCCACCGGCCAGGCCCTGACGCAGACGGGGATGATCGTCGGAACGCCGGCGTACATGAGCCCGGAGCAGGCGCGCGGCGAGCGCACCATCGACGGCCGCAGCGACCTCTACTCCCTCGGCGCCCTCGCCTACGAGATGCTCGGTGGACGCGCCGTCTTCTCGGGGAATTCCGCGCAGGAGATGTTGGTGCAGCACATGACTCAGGCGCCCGTTCCGCTCAAGGCGATCGCCCCCGATGTGCCGGAGGGTGTCGCCGCCGTCGTGATGCGGTGCCTGGAGAAAGACCCCGGCCGCCGGTTCCCGGACGGGCTGGCGCTGAAGCTGGCGCTCGAACTGCCGGGCGATTCGGACGAATTGATCCCCGAGTATGTCCGTGGACTCCGCGGATACGTTCCGCGGCTCGTCGTCTTCGGCTATCTGGCCGGACTGGCGGTGGTCGGAGCGGCTGCGAGCTGGGGGCTCAACTCCGAACTCGGGCTACTCATGCTGAGCTCGGCCGGATTCAGCCTAGCTGTCCTCGTTGGAGGCGGCGGGCTGCTCGCGGGTTCTCGTCGGTGGTTCGGCAAGCACCCGTGGGGCGAGATCCGGCGCATGATGCTCCTGGCACCTCGCTGGTGGCCGTTCTGGTGGCCCCGGAGATGGTCTCCTCCGAGCGTGGCCGACCGGCTTCCGCCAGAACTTAGGCGCTGGCGTCGCGGTGCAGCTGTGTGTGTCGCGATGGTACTGGGCGTGGCTGTGCCGGGGCTCGTGGCGTGGGCCTTTGGCCCCGGAAGGGGCCCGTGGTGGGATCTTGTCGGCAATGTTGCGACGATTGCGTGGAATGTCGGCCTCATCTCGTATTTCGGCCTCGGCCTCTACCTGAGCCGCTGGGGGAAGAAGCGTGGACTCGAGGAGCGGGAGAGTCTGAGGCTGACGTTCGTGCCGTTGACCGCCGCGTTCTGGCGCAAGCCCCGCATCGCCGCCCTGCTGCTCCCGGAGGGCAAGGCCGTTCGGAAGCCGGACGAGCCCAAGTCGCCGCACGAGATGCTGCGGGCGATCGGCGACGTGGCGCACGCCCTCGGGCCGGCGCTCCGCGATCTCACGGACCAGGCCGCGGTGGCGGCCCGCGACGCCGCGAACGAGATCGAGACGCTCGACCGCGAGATCGCCGCGCTCTCCGCCGAGGCGAATCCCGCCGAGGTCGCGCGCCTTGAGGAGCGGCTCGGCGCGCTCCCAACCGACTCGCCGCTGCGGCCGCTGCTCTCCAGCCAGCTCGACCTGCTGAAGTCGCTGGCCGCGCGGATCGACAGCCTCGCGCAGCGGCGCGCGCGCGTCGGCGACCTGCTGCGCACCCTGTGGCTCCAGCTGGCCAACCTGCGGGCGCTCAAGACCGCCGACGACCCCGAGGCGGGCGAGATCACCGGCCGCATCCGTGCGCTCTGTGGGAACGTCGCGGCCGAGATCAGTGCCGAGCACGAAACGGCGAAGCTGCTGGGGTCGAACGGCTCCTGACGGGCGGCGTCGGGCTGCGATCGCTCAGCGCTCGTCCGTCGCCAGCTCCCGCACCACGCCCACCAGCCCCTCGACCACGCGGGCGAACCGGTCGTAGTCAAGTGTCTGCGGCGTGTCGGTGCGCTCATGGTAGTTCGGATTCCGGAACGTCGCGGTGTTCGTGACCATGATCGCGTCGTAGCCGTGGCGCCAGAACGAGCTGTGGTCCGACCACCATACGCCGGGGATGAAGCCGTAGGGCGCCGAGCCCTCCGAGGGAAAGCGCGCGCCTCTTCGGAACGTCGCGAGCGTCCGCCGCACGAGTCCCGCCGAGGCGGGATTGCCCACGAACCCGATGAAGTCGCCGCGGTCCGGGTAGAAGAGGCTGAACGGGAACGGGTAGTGTTGCGAGCCGGGGCTCGTCGCGTAGTAGCCGAGCGTCTCGAACGCGAGCATGGCAACGATCCGCTCGTGGCGCGCCGCGGCCTCCCTCGCGTAGACGCGGCTGCCCATCCACTCCGTATTGAAGTACGGCGGCTCCTCGTTGGTGAAGAACACGAGCCGCAGCGTGCGGGCCGGTTGCGTGCCGGCCAGGCGACGGGCGATCTCCAGGAGGCCCGCGACGCTGGAGGCGTTGTCGTCGGCGCCCGGCGTGTCGCCGGCCGTGTCGTAGTGCGCCCCGACGACGATGATCTCCTCGGGCCAGATCGTGCCGCGGATCGTCGCCTGGATGTTGACGAAGCGGAGCCGCCCGACCTCGAAGGGCAGCTCCTTAACGGAGTAACCCAGCGCCGCCAGCTCGCGCCGGATGTAGGCCGCGGCCGAGTCGAGCGCGGCGAAGTGGTCGTCGTTGCGCGGTCCGATGTCGGTCGCGAGCGTGCGGACGTGGCGCGCGAGCGCGACCGCGAGGGTGCTCTCGGCGCTCGTCGGCGGCGGCAGGGGGCCGGTGTAGCTGCGCCCCGGCATCCGCACGGAGATGGCCCAGGTGACGGCGAGCATGTACGGCACGAGGGCGGCCAGCGCCAGCCAGCGCGCGAGCCCGCTCCAGATCATCAGGAGCGCGCGCACCAGGACCCAGGCCGACAGGCCGAGGTCGAGCATGATGACGATGAACGTCGTGGGCACCACCTGGCCCCGGAGGCGCAGCATCGGCACCAGGGCGTGGGCGATCACCACGACCACGACGAGCGCGAGCCAGGCGGCTGCCGACCGGACAGCGGGATGGCGGAGAGAGCGCATCGCCGCGCCTTGCAGCACAGCCGCGGTACCGACATACAGGACGACGAAGACGAGGGTCCACGCCGGCAGGCCGAGGGAATGTGGGGACGCCTCCCACCAGCGGAAGGCGGCCAGGACGGCCAGCGCCCAGGCCACGGTGACTGCGGCGCGCCGGAACATCAGCGTTTCATTCACTGGGACACCTTCCCACTCAACGGAGGCCAGCACCATATAGCTCCGCGGTTCCGGGCCGGCAAGAGACCCCGGGTGGCGGGTCGGGTCATCATAGGAGCGCCGCTTGACTTGGGGCCGCGCCGGCTGCACCGTAGCCGCGTGAGACTCAGCTTCGCTCTGACGTCCGCGCTCAGTCTCGCCGTCTCTCCAATCGCGGTGAACGCACAGCATTGCCGCGCTCGCTCGCCACCTATCACCCATCACTCATCACCCATTACTCATCACGCCTCATGTCCACCACCCGCTCAATCCTGATTGATCGCCTCGGCCCCCCCGAAGTCCTGGTGGAACGCGACGTCCCCCTGCGCGACCTCGGCCCCAACGACGTGCACCTGCGCGTGCTCGCCGCCGGCGTCAACTTCGCCGACCTCCTCCAGCGCACCGGGCTCTACGGTACCGTGCCGCCGCGCCCCTACAGCCCCGGCTTCGAGGTCGCGGGCGAGGTGGTGCGTGCCGGCACCGAAGTGCGCGACTGGCACGCGGGCGACCGCGCCGTCGCCCTCATCCGCAACGGCGGCTACGCACGGGACGTCGTCGCGCACGAGCGGCACCTCTTCCGCTATCCCGACACCCTCACCCCCGTCGAGGCCGCGGCGGTCCCCGTGGTCTTCCTCACCGCGTGGATCGCGCTCTTCGAGGCCGCTCGGGCGCGCCCCGGCGAGACCGCGCTGGTCCTCGGCGCCGCGGGGGGCGTGGGAACCGCCGCGGTCCAGCTCGGCGTGCGGAAGGGACTGCGGGTGATCGGGACGGCGGGGACGCCGGAGAAGCGCGCGTTCGTGACGGAGAAGCTCGGGGCGACGGCGTGCTTCGACTCGCGGGGCGACTGGGAGGCCGAAGTGCGGCAGCTCGCCGGCAGGCGCGGCGTGGACGTAGCGCTCGACGCGGTGGGCGGCCCGGCCACGGCGGCGTGCCGCCGCCTCCTCGCGCCACTGGGGCGGCTGGTCTTCTACGGGATGAGCGCCGCGATGCCGGGGGACCGGCGGAACTGGGCCCGCGCCGCCTGGACGTGGCTCCGGACACCGCGGTTCCACCCCCTCTCGCTCGTCGAGCCGAACGTGGGGTTCTTCGGCGTCCACCTGCTGCACCTGCGCGGCAAGGAAGAGATCCTGCGGACCGCGCTTGCGGAGATCTACCGTGACATCGCGGCGGGCGCGCTGCGGCCGGTGGTGGACCGCGTCTTCCCGCTCAGCCGGGACGGCGCGGTGGAGGCGCACCACTACCTCCATGCACGGAAAAACCTCGGCAAGGTGCTGCTGGCCGACGGGGCGTAACACGGCACACTGCCCTACCGGATGGCGCTGCTGACTACAGGTTGACCACCCGCATCCCGGCCTCCGGGTAGCGCGCGCCGCTCGCGGCGCCCCGGGGCATCACCGCCCCCAGTTCGGCCAGGTCCTGAGGGGTCAGCTCCACGGCCAGCGCCGCGACGTTCTCCTCGAGGTGCGCGCGCCGCGTGGTGCCGGGGATCGGCACGACGTCCGGGCCCTGCGCGGTGACCCACGCCAGCGCCAACTGACCCGCGGTGCCGCCCTTCGCCTTGGCGATCGCCGCGACGCGGACGACGAGATCGAGATTCTTCTGGAAGTTCTCGCCCTGGAACCGGGGCGAGTAGCGGCGGAAGTCGCTCAGCGCCAGGTCCTCGTACCGGGTGATCCGCCCCGTCAGGAAGCCCCGCCCGAGCGGGCTGTAGGCGACGAAGCCGATGCCCAGCTCGCGGACGACCGGCAGGATCTCATCCTCGGGGTCCCGCGTCCACAGCGAGTACTCCGTCTGCACCGCGCTGATCGGGTGGACGGCGTGCGCCCGGCGGATCGTCTGCGGGCCCGCCTCGCACATCCCGAGGAAGCGCACCTTCCCCGCCCGCACGAGGTCGGCCATCGCGCCGATGGTGTCTTCGATCGGCACCGTGGCGTCCACGCGATGCTGGTAGTAGAGGTCGATGTGATCCACGCCCAGGCGCTTCAGCGAGCCGTCGCACGACTGCCGCACGTACTCGGGGGACCCGTTGATGCCGCGCACGGCGGGGTCGCTGGTGCGGACGATGCCGAACTTGGTGGCGAGCACCACCCGGTCGCGACCGCCCTTGAGCGCCCGGCCCACCAGTCGCTCGTTCTTGAACGGCCCGTACATGTCGGCCGTGTCGAGGAGGGTGATGCCCAGATCGAGGGCGCGGTGGATCGTGGCGAGGGATTCCTCGTCGTCCGCGGCGCCGTAGAACTCGGACATCCCCATGCAGCCGAGTCCGAGGGCGGAGACGGTGAGGCCCTGCGTGCCGAGCGTGCGATTGTCCATGGATGAGAAGCTAAGTCATCGCGGCCGCGGCGGTACCCCGCCGCACCAGCACCAGCCGGCGCATCGCGCCGATGCCGAGCATCGGCCCAACGGCCAGCGCGACGAACGCCCACCGCCAGCCGACGGCGTCCACGAGCCGGGGCACCAGTTGGATGGACGCCATCGTCAGCAGAAACCCCAGCGACGTCTGCAGGGTGAGCGCGGTGCCCACGGCGTGCGAGGGCGCGAGCTCGGTCACCAGGGCGCTGAACTGCGCCGAGTCGGCGACCACCGCGAAGCCCCACACGAGCGCCACCGCGAGCACCAGCGGCGTCCAGCCGGCGCTGAGGCCGATGACCGCCGCGCAGCTGCCGCTCACCGCCATCGCCCAGATGGTGAGCCGCTCCCGGCCGTAGCGGTCGGCGAGCACGCCGCCGAGCACGCAGCCCGCCCCTCCCGTGGCGATGGCCGCGAATCCCGCGATGTCCCCGCCCCGCGCGCCGAGCCCGGCGCCGGTCGCGAGGAACGCCGCGATCCACGACCACATCGCGTACAGCTCCCACATGTGCCCGAGGTAGCCGCTGGTAGCGAGCCGGACCTCGCGGCTGCGGACCACGGTGCCCACGAGGTTCCAGGCGAAGGGGCGCCGTTCGAAGGCGAACGGGCCGTCGCGGTAGCCGGCGAAGACCAGCAGCCCCGCCGCCGCGCACGCCGCCGAGGCGCAGAGCACTACACTCGCGATGCCGGCGTGCTCGAGCCCGTGCAGCAGGAACGGCGTCGCTTTCCCCACGGTGAGCGCGCCGACGACGGTGCCGATCGCGAAGCCGCGCCCGTCCCGGTACCACGTGGCGATCATCTTCATCGCCGGCGGATAGACGCCCGCGAGGAAGAAGCCGGTGGCGAAGCGCGCCGCGAGGGCGGGGGCGAAGCCTCCCGCCGCGAGCAGCGCGGCGTTGCAGGCGGCGGCCGCGAGGGCGGCGAGGGCGAAGTAGGTCCGCGCCGGCACGACGTCGGCGAGGTTGAGGAGTGCGGCCGTGGCCGTCCCCGCCACGAAGCCCAGCTGCACGGCGCTCGTGAGCCACCCGGCCTGCGCGCCCGTGAGCGACCACGCCTCGCGCAGCTGCGGCGCGAGGGCGCTGGCCGAGAACCACACGGACATCCCGAGCAGTTCGGCCAGCGCGAGGAGCGCGAGGATGCGCCCGCGCCCCTTCACATCCCGAACGTCCTCGGCGGCAAGGTGAACCGTGGCGGTGGCCTACCGCCCCCGCACCGCCGCCAGGTACGCCGCGAGGAAGCGGCCCCAGCCCGTCGCCGCGGCCCAGTCGAGCCGCGCGTAGAGCGGGGAGACGGTCCGCGTCGGGAAGTAAACGGCCACGCCGCGCGAGTTCCTGAGGTCCGCGCCCTTCGACCCCTGCGCCAGCACGTAGCCCGCCGCGCCGCCCGCGGCGCCGATCCCGACCGCGCGGAGGACGTCCTCGCAGCGCGCACTCGCCGCGGTGTTGGGCGCCAGGTCGGCGAGGAGCGAGCAGAAGTCCGCCAGATCCACGTTGTCGGGGATCTCGTACGACTGGACCCGGGCGCGCGCCACCAGCATCCGGTGGCGCATCAGCGGCTCGCGCAGCGCCGCCGTCAGCGTCTCCGCGAGGGCTTTGACCGCGGCCGCCAGGCCGTCGGCCCGCGCCAGGTCGCACGCCGACTGCGTGACCCCGTCCTCGGCCACGTACGACGCGAGGTACTCCTTCACGATGAGAGCGCCGAGGTCGCGCGAGCCCATCTCGGGATGCTTCGCGAGCGCGCCGAGCACCTTGTCGTACGGCCAGCCGTCCCCCGGCTCGGTCTGCTCCGAGCCGACGAGGATCGCGGCGCTCCCCCGCACCTGGTAGCCCACCTCCGCCATCGACATCAGGCACGCGTCCATCCCGAGAAGGTCGAGCTTCCCGCCGACGGCCTTGGCCGCGGCGGCGAGGACCCGCTTCAGCTCCACGTTGTCGAGGAAGTCCTTGGCGTCGTCGTCGAGGAGGATGGCGCGGTCCTCGAACTTGCGGATCGCGCCCGTGAGGAGCTTGCGCACCGGCGGCCGGAACAGCGCGTGCCGGATGCGGCCTCCCGCGAGCCGGCGCAGCGACCGGTGGCGCTCCGCCGCGTAGACGTCGGTGTCGTCCCACCCCTGGCCGTGGTTCCACAGGACCAGCGCGTACCGCTCGGCGGGGAAGCGAGCGACGCCCCAGCGGATGAAGTCGAGGAGGCACTTCGGGTCGCCGGTGTTGAGCCGGCCGAGCGAGGCCGCGACGTCGGCGGCGAGGGAACCGCCCTTCCGGAGCACGTAGCGTTTGGCCCCGCGCCCCGACGCGCTGTCGAACTCGGCGACGACGGTGACGCCCGCCGTCGAGCCGACCCGCTTCATCTCCAGCAGGTCCGCCGTGCCGCTCTGGTCGAGGTTGTTGTCGCCCGCGAGGTAGACCAGGACGGTCCACTGCTTCTTCGCCCCACGCTTGGCCGCCACGGCGCGCCCCATCAGTCGGCGGAGAGCGTCATCAGGTCCACCGCCGGCAGATCGTTCTCCACCAGGTACTCGAAGCGGTCGCGGAACTCCTGCAGCGAGAGCTTCGCGACGGCGGCGATCCGGGCCAACTCGTGCGGGTCCTCGAAGTCGTCGCGCCTGAGCCGGATCATGTAGCGCCGCGCGATGGCGTAGCGCGTGGAGCGGATGTCCACCGCGCGAACGCGGGTGCGGCCGGTCTCGTGGTCAATGAGCTCGCTGAAGGGGATCGGCACGAAGTTGCCGGCCTGCATCGAGATCATCGCCGCGCTGCCGCCGGAGAGGAGGTACTTCGCCGCGCAGTAGCCGAGGTCGCGGGCGTACTCGATGTCGTAGGGGATCGGGTCGGCGCAGCGCAGCTCGTAGCCGATGTTCTTGGCGACGATCGTCTCCTTGATCCCGAACTCCTTGAGCCGCGCCTGCACCGCCTTCTTCAGGATCTCACCGATGTCCACCTCGGCGATGCGCAGGTTGCCGTGCGCGTCGCGCTCCGCCTCCTCGAGCTCGGAGAGGTCGGCCGGGTCGAGCTGCTCGACGACCCCTTCGGCGATGACCGCGACGCCGTGCCGCGTGCCGTGGGCCAGCCGCTTGATGATGGCGCCCACCAGCGTGTCCACGATCGTCTTGAACTTGAGCGTCCCGGGGCCGAACTCCTCGGCGATGAGGGTGAGCGTCGCTCCCGCGGCCTTTCCGATGCCGAGGGCGAGGTGGCCCGTCTTGCGCCCCATCGCGATGACGAAGTACCAGCGCGACGCCGTCTGCGCGTCCACCATCAGGTTCTTGACGATCTCGGCGCCGAGGTGGCGCGCCGTCTGGAAGCCGAAGGTGTTGATGTCCTGCGGAAGGTCGAGGTCGTTGTCGATCGTCTTCGGGACGTGCACGACGCGGATCCGGCCCTTCGACTGCTCCTCGAGGCGCATCGCCGAGAAGGCGGTGTCGTCGCCGCCGATGGTGATGAGCTGCGACACGTTCATCCGCAGCAGCGACGTGACGGTGTTCTCGAGCAACTTCGGGTCGGTCGTCGGGTTGGCCCGCGAGAGGCCGATGTACGAGCCGCCCTGGAAGTGGATCCGGCTCACGGCCTCGATGGTCAGGGGGACGACGTGGTCGATGTTCCCCTGCATCACCCACTCGAAGCCGTCCTCGAGGCCCACCACGTCCACGCCCTCGATCACACCGCAGATCGTGGCGGCACCGATGACACTGTTGATGCCCGGGGCCGGCCCGCCCCCGACGAGAATCGCGAGATCCCTGTGCTGGCTCATGGCGGAATTATGCGCTGCCGCGGCGGGCGGGGGCAACCCGGAGCGGGGTCACTCCGGTCTACCCCCCATCGCTCTCGCCAGCGCGTTCTTCAACGCCGCCATCTGATAGGGTTTCGGCAGAAAGACCTGGGGCTGTTCGGGATGGCCGCCGGCCATCACGCTGGCCTCGTCGTAGCCGCTGGACAGGACCACTGGGATTCCGGGCGCAAGTTTGCGCAGCGCCGCCAGTGTCTCCCAGCCACCCATGCGTGGCATGGTCAGATCGCACAGGACGCAACGGATTTCGCCGTGGTGCCGCCGGAACACCTCCACCGCCTCGACGCCGTCTTTGGCCGCAAGCACGGAGAAGCCCAGGTAGGTGAGCAGGGCGGTAGCCATGGTGCGCATCATCTCCAAGTCTTCGACCAGCAGCACCGTGCCGCCCGCTTCCATTTCCGGGGCTTGGGCCGTCTGCTCCGGCCGGCGGGGGACTCCTTCCGCGGACAACGGAAGAATGACTCGGAAGACGCTCCCCCGGTCCGCTTCGCTCTCCACCGTGACGGCCCCGCCGAGCGCGTGCACGATCCCCAGAACGACGGAGAGCCCCAGGCCCCGTCCGGTGGACTTGCTGGAGAAGAAGGGGTCGAAGAGCTTCTCCATATCCGTGTCCGCGATCCCGCAGCCGGTGTCCCGCACTTCCAGGCAGGCATGGGCCTTGTCCCGCGGCTGCCAGCCGGTGGGAAAGCGGTGTGCCGCGGGTATGTCATCGAGGGAAGCGGTCGTGACGGTGACGTGGACGGCGCCCCCGACTTCGCCCACGGCCTCCGACGCATTGGCGACCAGGTTGGTCAGGATCTGCTGGATCACGTCCGCATTCGCACTGACGATGGGGCCGGGGAACGGCAGATCGGTCTCCAGTGTCGAATGCTTCGGCAGGACCGCCCGGAGCATGGGCAGGCTCCTCCGGCAGGCCTCGGAGAGATCGAGCGGCTCACGTTCGCCGATCGTCTGTCCGAGATAGGCCAGCAAATGGCCGCTTACCTCCGCCGACCGACGGGCAGCCTGCATGGCCTCGATCAGATTGTCGCGGACTCCGGAGTCCCCCGATAGACCGACCAGGGCCAACTCCAGGTTACCCATTACCACGCCGAGCTGATTGTTGAAGTGGTGGGCGATGGCCCCGGCCATGCGACCGAGGCTCTCGGCCTTCTGCAGTTGACGGAGTTGTTCCTCCACCCGCTTGCGCTCGGTGATGTCGTACCCGATGTTGATCACCATTCCGCTTGGAAGCCGAAAGTTCGCCCACAGCGCCGTAAGTTCTTTTCCGTCCTTGGTTACGGGGTGCCATTCCCGAAACACAGTACCGGGCTCGGATGTGAGAGTGTCCACTACCGCTCTGCGCACATCCGGATCGGGATAGAACAATGCCAGCGGTTCCTGATGCGAGTTGATCTGATCCATCGTCCAGCCGAAGACTCTCTCGCACTCACTGTTCCACATCGTGCAGCGGCCGTTCTCGTCGAACGCATCGATCAAGACGGGCGCGTTCTCATACAGCGTTCTGAATCGTTCTTCGCTCTCGCGCAGCACTTCCTCCGCCCGCTCGCGCTCGGGATTGTCGCTCATCACAAACCGGCACACGGGCGCGCCAGCGGCGTCCTGCGCGGCGGCGGCATCGAGACGCGCCCAGAATCGGGTGCCGTCCTTCTTCACCATCCGTAGTTCGCACGCCCGCGGCACGCCGGTCTCGAACAGCCGCTTGCGGTGCAGGTAGTAGATGCCCTCGTCCTCCTTGAGGATGAACCGGCTCAACCGCTGCTTGACCAGCGCGCCCCGCGCCACGCCCAGCAGGGTGGCGGCGGTGAGGTTGGCCTCCAGGATCAGCCCCTCTTCGCTGACGGTGCAATAGCCCACCGGCGCCAGGTCGAACAGGTCGAAGTAGCGCGCCCGCGCGGCGTCCAGCTCCGCATGCAGCCGGCGCAGCTCCTCGTTCTGCATCTCGAGTTCGATCTGGTGCACCCGCAGATCCAGGAGCGTCTGCAACCCTCTTTCGGACGACAGGGCCGCGACGTCCTCCGGTGAGAGGACCGCAATTTTCCGGGCGATCTCTTCCGCCCGTGCGTGCAGCTCGGCGGCGTCACCCGGTCGGTCGTCCTTGCTGGTCATCGTGCGCCCTCCGTGGATCGCGGCGACAGCTACATTCTATAACCCCTGCATCATTCGAGCGTTAGTCGCAGTATCGAGCAACCCGACTATTTATCTCCCGATTGAGCGGATACTCGCTCGGTGCGCCCGAGTCTGGCGCGCGACCGCACCGGCGCGCAGCTTTGGACACGAACCTCGCGGCGGAGACGAGCCGATGTCTAAGGTGAACATCTTCAAGGACTACTCCCCCACGTTCTGGACCGCGAACGTGATGGAGCTGTTCGAGCGTGCCGCCTACTACGGCATGAACTCGATCCTCGCCGGCTACCTGACGCTCTCCGTGGTGGAGGGCGGGCTTGGGTTCAGCACCCAGTCGGTGGGATTCCTGCAGAGCATCGTCTACGCCTGCACCTACGTCCTCCCGATCCTCGGCGGCGCGCTGGCGGAGCGGTACGGCTACCGGCGGATGCTGCTGGTGGCGTTCAGCCTGCTCGGGACGGGCTACTTCGCCGCGGGCCAGGCCTCCACCTACGCGCTGGTCTTCCTCGCGCTGTTGGTGATGGCCACCGGCGCGGGGCTCTTCAAGCCGATCATCTCCGGCACCATCGCGCGGACCACCGACGAGCGCACCTCGGCGTTCGGCTTCGGCATCTACTACTGGATGATCAACCTGGGGGCATTCCTCGCGCCGCTCGTGGTGAGCTGGCTGAAGGGGTTCTCCTGGAAGTACGTCTTCGTCGCGTCGGCGGCCTACTGCGCGCTGATGCTGCTGCCCACGGCGTTCGTGTACCGCGAGCCGCAGCGCCCCGCGAGCACCAAGACCCTCCGCGAGGTGCTGGCGGGCGCGGCCGAGGTGCTGGGGGACGCGCGGTTCATGCTGATGATCGTGGTCTACTCGGGCTTCTGGATCCTCTACTTCCAGAACTTCGGCACGGTGCTCTGGTACCTGCGCGACGTGGTGGACAAGGCGCCGGTGAGCGCGGCCATCACCTCCCTGCTCCAGGGGATCGGGCTCCCGGTCACCTTCCGGTTCGACATCGAGCACGTGACCGTCATCAACGCCGGCACCATCGTGCTGCTGCAGGTGCTGGTGAGCCGCCTCGTCGCCACCCGGAAGGCGCTGCCGACGATGATCGTCGGGATGCTGATGGGCGCGGTGGGGTTCGCGGTGCTGGCGGTGTCCGCCAATCCGTGGGTCTTCATCGCCGGCATCGTGGTCTTCTCGCTGGGCGAGATGACGGCGCACCCCAAGTACTACAGCTTCATCGGCCTCGTGGCCCCGCCGGACCGCAAGGCGGTGTACATGGGCTACGCATTCCTGTACGGCGTGTTCGGGTCGCTGATCGGCTTCAACGTCGGCTCCTTCATGTACGCCCGGATGATCGAGCCCGTCCTCGGCACCGCCGCCGTGGCCGGCCAGGCGCGGCTCTTCTGGCTGATCTTCGCCGTGCTGGACGTGTGCGCCGCCGCGACGCTGGTGCTGTTCTTCCGCAAGTTCGGGGAGGACACGCCGGCCACGCGCCGCAGCGCGGCCCGCGCGATGCGGCTGGTCTACGCGCTCATCATCCTGCTGGGCGTGGGGTTCCTCGCCATCGGGCTCACCGCGTCTCCGGTGCAGTACCGGACCGTGGTGCAGGCGGTGATCTTCGTGACGCTGGGCGTGGGCGGCATCCTCGTCAACCGGCGCGGGATGGAGGCGGCGGCGCGGGCGTAGAGCCGCCTTACGGCTATCGGCTCCCGGCTCCCGGCTTCATGCTCCCCGCTTCCTGCTTCATGCTCCCTGCTCCCTACTCCGCCCCCAGCGCGATGACCGGATCCACCCGCGTCACGCGCCGCGCGGGGATGAAGCTCGCGGCGAGGCCGATGAGGGCCAGCGTCGCGACGACCGCGCCGAACACCGCGGGGTCCCGCGCCTGGACGCCGAACAGGATGAACTGCAGCGGGCTGGTGGCGAGCGCGGCGAGGCCCAGGCCGATCCCCAGGCCGATCGCGAGCTGGACCACGCCCCTCTTCAGCACGAGCCACATCAGTTGCCCGCCCCGGGCACCGAGCGCCATCCGCACGCCCATCTCGTGGGAGCGCCGCGTGACGGCGAACGACATCACGCCGTAGAGCCCGATGGCGGCGAGGAACAGCGCCGCGAAGCCGAACGCCATGAACAAGGTCCCAAAAACCCGGTAGAACCAGGTCTGCCGCTCGATCACCCCGACCATGGACATGACCTGGAAGATCGGCAGGTTGGGGTCGATGGACGTGACCGCGGCCCGGACGTCGGTCGTCCTGCTCATCGGCGCGCCGCGGGTGCGGAGCGCGAGGTTGACGTTGTTGCCCACGCCGCTCTGCGAAATCGGGATGTAGAACCCGACGGGGCTGTCGCCGTTGTTCCCGATGCCCTCCATGTACATGTCGGGCACCACGCCGACGACCGTCAGCCACTGCGCCGTGGTGTCCCGGACGCCCATCCGGATGCGCCGGCCGATCGGGTCACCGTCGGGGAAGAAGCGCTGCGCGAAGGACTGGTTGACCACCGCCACCGGCTGCGACTCGCGCCGGTCCCCCCTGGTAAACGCCCGGCCCCGCACCACCCGCGTCTGGAAGGTCTCGAAGTAGCCGTCGGTGACGATGCCTTCCCGCGCGAGGGGGAAATCGTCGTCCGTAGCGTACGATTGGCTCTCGACCTCGAACACCCTGGTGCCGTTCCCGGACGCGGGCAGCCCGTCGGACAGCGTGGCCGCCTCGACGCCGGGGATGGCCGCGAGCCGCGGCAGCAGCTCGTCGTAGAACCGCACGCGGGCGGCGGTGTCCGCGTACTCCTCTGCGGGGAGGTTGACCCGGGCGGTGAAGATGTTCGCCGTGGCGAACGGCAGCGGCACCGTCCGGAGCTGCACCACGCTGCGGACCATCAGGCCCGACGCGATGAGGAGCGCGCAGGAGATCGCCACTTCGGCGATGACCAGCCCCGAGGTGAACCGGCCCATCCGCAGGCCTGACGTGCCGCGGCCCTCGTCCTTGAGAGCGCCGACTATATCCGTCTTCGAGGTCTGGATCGCCGGGAAGAGCGACGAGGCGACGCCGGCGAAGACCGTGGCGCCGAGGACGAAGAGCAGCACGCGGTGGTCCAGGTCGAACTTGATCCAGAACGGCGGCGGGTTGACCACGATCACCGCATTGAACCACGCGACGCCGAGCATCCCCAGGCCGAATCCCAGCGCGCCGCCGGCGAGCGCCAGCACGAGCACCTCGGCCATCAGCTGGCGGATCACCTGGGCGCGCCCCGCACCCAGGGCGGTCCGGACGGCGACCTCGCGGGTCCGCATCGACGCCCGCGCCAGGAGGAGGTTGGCGACGTTCGCGCAGGCGATCAGCAGCACGCCGACCACGGCGCCGAGCATCGTCAGCAGCAGCGCGAAGAGCTGCCCGCCGAGCAGCCGCTGGGTGAAGGTCTGGACGACCGCGCCCAGCCCCCGGTCGGCGTCGGGATACTCCCGCTCGAGCCGGGTGGCGATGGTGGTCATCTGCGTCTGGGCCTCGTCCTGGGACACCCCATCCTTGAGCCGGCCGACGACGAAGTACTGCGGCCCCTGCCCTCGCGGGGTAGCCGAGGGGTCGAGGGCGAGCGGCAGCCACAGCTGTTCGCGGTCCGGGAACGCGAAGCCCTCCGGCATCACGCCGATGATGGTCCGCGTGATCCCGTGCGCCTTCACCGTCCGGCCCAGCACGTCGCGGGATCCGCCGAACCGGTCGCGCCACAGCTCGTAGCCGAGGATGATCACGGGGTCCCCGCCCGGCCGGTCCTCCGCTTCCCGGAAGGTCCGCCCCAGGATGGGCCGCGCCCGCAGCAGCTTGAAGACGTGGTGATCGAAGTACCCGCCGGTGAACCGCTCCGGCTGGCCGTCGCCTTCCGCGAGGTTGACGGGGCGCACATCGAGCGCCCCGAGCCCCTCGAAGACCGTCTGCTGGTCCCGGAAGTCCGCGAAATCCTGCCCGTCGACCTGCATGAAGTCCACGTTGCGCGCCGGGTTGGTGCGCCCGACCAGCATCACCCGGTCGGCCCGCTCGAAGGGCAGCCCCTTGAAGATCACCCCGTTCACGATGCTGAAGACCGTCGTGGTGAGGCCGATGCCGAGGGCGAAGGTGACGATGACGGTGAGCGAGAGGCCCGGGCGCTTGACCAGCATCCGGATGCCGAACCGAAGGTCTCTGAACAGTGCGTCCATGGGCGTCCCGCGAGCGGAGGTATGACGACCCTTACGCTCGTGGATGCGGGGAGTTTCCCGGGCGGACGCTCGCCGCGCGGTTAGGTTGATTACCTTTGTGTGCGCGCGGCCGCCCGCTCCTCTGGCCGGCCATTCCGTTGTTCACCCGCACGACCCACGCGGAGACTGCCCCTTGGCGAAGCGCCCGAACTACAACTTCGAGAAGCACCGGAGAGAGCTGGAGAAGAAGCGGAAGAAGGAGGAGAAGCGGCAGCGCAAGCTCGAGAACACGAAGCGCCAAGCTGAGGAGCCCGCGGCGCCGGCGCCCGACCAGTAGCCTCGGACAGCTGTCTATCGATCACCACAGCCAGTCCAGCACCTCCCGGACCTTGCGCGCCAACTGCCCGACGGAGTACGGCTTGCAGATGAAGTGCGTGAGTTCCTCCGGAGCGACCCGGCCCGCGGTGGGGTCGGAGGCGAAGCCGGAGGTGAAGAGCACCTTGATCTGGGGGTGGGTCTTTCCGATCTCCTTCGCCAATTCCAGTCCGCCCATTCCCGGCATCACCATATCGGTGAACACCAGGTGCACGGGCTCGCCGTGGCGCGCCAGCAGCTGGAGCGCCTCCTCGCCGTGCCGGGCCTTGAGCACGGTGTAGCCGGCCGAAGCGAGAACGTCCGCGGCCATGGTGCGCAGGGATTCATCGTCTTCGACGACGAGGATGGTCTCCGTGCCTCCCACCTCCTCCGCCGGTGCCGGCGGTGTGGCCGCCTCCTCGCCGACCGGCGTCTCGACCCGCGGCAGGTAGATCGAGAACGTCGTTCCCTGGCCCACGGTGCTCGTGACCTGGATGCCGCCGCCGGACTGCTGCACGATTCCGTACACGATCGCCAGGCCAAGCCCCGTCCCCTTACTGGAGCCCTTCGTGGTGAAGAACGGCTCGAAGATGTGTTCGCGCGTGACCTCGTCCATCCCCATGCCGATGTCGCTGATCGCCAGCATCACGTAGGACCCGGGCTTCGCCGACACGCGTTCCGCCGCTTCCCGATCCAACTCCGCGTTGGCCGTCTCGATGCCGAGCATCCCGCCCGCGGGCATCGCGTCCCGGGCGTTGATGACCAGATTCATCACGACCTGCTCGAACTGTCCGGGGTCGGCCCTGACGCGTCCCAGCGGCTCCGTCGGGGCGAAGACCAGCGTGATGTCCTCGCCGATCAGCCGCTCGAGCATCTTCTGGACGGCCCGGATCGCGGCGTTGAGGTCGAGCACCACCGGCGCGACGGTCTGCCGGCGGCTGAACGACAGCAACTGCCGGGTCAGCGTGGCGGCCCGCTCGCCGGCGCGGTGGATCGCGACGATCTGCGCGCGCAGCGGGCTGCTCAGGCTCCGGTCCGCCACCGCCAGCTCGGCGTACCCGTTGATGACCGAGAGGAGGTTGTTGAAGTCGTGCGCGATACCGCCCGCGAGGCGGCCCACGCTCTCCATCTTCTGCGACTGAACGAACTCGGCCTGCAGCAGCTTCTGCTTCGTGATGTCCTGCTTGACGGCGATGAAGTGGCGGATCTCGCCTCGCGTGTCCCGCAGCGGCGTGATCGTCATCTCCTCGCTGTAGACACTCCCGTCCTTGCGGCGATTGGTCAGCTCGCCATGCCAGACGTCGCCGGCGAAGACCGTGTCCCACAAGTCCTTGTAGAACGCCTGGTCCTGCGCGCCGGACTTGAGCAGCACGCGCGGGTTCCTGCCGATGACCTCGTCCTCCCCGTAGCCCGTCAGCGCGAGGAACGCCTGGTTCACCCACTCGATGCCGCCCTCGCGGTCGGTGATGACCACGGCATTGGCGGCGGCGTTGAGCGCCGAGCTCCGCAGGCGCAACGCCTCTTCCGCCTCCTTGCGCTCGGTGAGGTCAACGACGGCGCCGACGATGGCGACCACATTCCCGTCGCCGTCGCGAAGGGGCCGGATGCACACGTCGCCCCACACGACGGACCCGTTCTTGTGCAAGTAGCGCTTCTCGTAGCGGTGGGACGCGGCGCGGCCTTCCGCCACCGCCGCCATGTTGCTCCGCGAGATCTCCACGTCCGCTGGATGGGTGACATCCGCGGTCCGTCGGGACAGCAGTTCTTCCCGCGTGTACCCCAGCATCTCCGAGTAGGCGCCGTTGAATTCGAGATACCCGCCATCCGGCGAGCGCATGGCGATGGCCACAGCGGAGTTCTCGAACAGGGCGTGGTATCGCTCCTCGCTCGCCCGCAGTGCCTCCTCCGTCCTCTTGCGCTCGGTGATGTCCGAGATCACGCCGTCGTAGGAGAGGAGTCTCCCGGAAGCGTCCTTGAGCAGGATGGCGGTGTCGCTCACCCAGCGCACCTCCCCGTCCTTGCGGACGATGCGATGCTCGATCGACGGGACGTCCTCTCCCGCGAGGATCAGGCGCGCGTGTTCGCGGACCCGCTCGCGGTCCTCCGGCGTGACCATCTGGATCCACAGATAGGGATCGGCGGCATACTCCTCCGCCGTGTACCCCGTCACGCTCGCGCAGGCCGGGGTCTGCGTCGTCTCCACGGCGCGACCGTCCTCGATGTCCACCGAATACTGATAGTCGGTGAGGCCTTCGGCGATGCGCCGGTAGCGCGCTTCGCTCTTCCGCAGCGCCTCCTCGGCCCGCTTGCGTTCGGTGATGTCCCGGTCCATCCCGCGATAGCCACGGAACGCGCCGCTGTCATCGAACACCGGCACGCCGTTGGATTCCAGCACCACTCGGCGACCGTTCTTGTGCAGGTTGGTGTTCTCGACGCCCCGGAAGGCCTTCCGCTGGGCGACGAGCGGTCCGAACGCCGCCCGTGCCTTCGCCGCATCGCCGGGCGGCATCAGGTCGTAAGCCGACCTGCCGACGACCTCTTCGGGAGTGTACCCCAGCAGGTCCACCACGTTGGCGCTCGCGAAGGTGAGGACCGCGTTGGCGTCGGTCTCCCACACCCAGTCGTTGGACGACTCCACGAGGTGACGGTGCCGCGCCTCGCTCTCCCGCAGCGACTCCTCGGCCCGCTGGCGCGCGGTAACATCACGCACGATGGTGATGACCGTGTCCTTGGTGCACGGAGTCACTCTGGTCTCGAAGTTCTTCTCCTCGCCACCAATCGGAAGCACGTAGTTGAACTCCTGTACCGCATGCAAATCGAGAGCATCGGCGAAGGCCCGCATGAATAGATCGCTCAAGGGCTTAGGCATAATCTCGTCGCACTTGCGATGCAGGAAAGTCTCCGGGGGCGCGAACAGGAGCTCTGGGTGAGACGTGTGGACGGCCAGATACTCACCATCCCGGCGGTTCGTGAACAGCAAGTCCGGAAAGGCGCTGATGAGCGCCAGGTTCCGGGCCTCGCTCTCCCGCAGCGCCTCTTCCGTCCGCTTGCGGTCGGTGATGTCGCGGATCACCGCGAGGATCGCCGCCTTGCCCTCGTAGGTCACCAGTGCGCCCGTGTTCTCGACCGGCAATTCCGTTCCGTCCCGCTTCACGTACCGGACCTCGACGGGGTACGCCACAGCCTCTCCCGCCAGGACTCTGTGGAGGCGGTCCTCGGCGCTCGCCAGGTCGTCGGGGTGCACGAAGCTCGCGAGCGGCTGGCCGACGAGCTCGGCCGGCCCCGCGAAACCCAGCATCGCGGCGGCTGCGCGGTTCGCCAATGCAATCCGGTCACCGACGTAGATCACGATCCCGTCCAGCGCGGACTCCACCAGCGAGCGGTAGCGTTCCTCGCTCTCCCGCAGCGCCACTTCGGCCCGCTTGCGGTCGGTGATGTCCTGGTAGATCAGGGTGACTTCCCGAACAGCGCCCGATTCATCCTTGATCGGATAGGCGATGGCTAGTACCACGCGCCGGCGCCCAACGACGGCCCCGGCTCTCGGGGTGTACTCGACCGGAGGGCACTCAACCGACTCTCCGGAAAACGCTCTCTTCAGATACGGCCTGAGGCCAAGACCATCGACTTGCTCGTCCTCGAGGGGGTTGAAGTTCTGGGTCTGCTCGAAGGACGTCCCCCACAACTCCTCGAAGGCTCGATTGACCTGGATGGTCTTGCCGGTGGTATCCAGTATCTGAACGCTGAGCGGAGACTGAGCGACCAGTGCGCCAAGCCTCGTCTCGCTGTTCCGCAGCGCCTCCTCCGCCCGCTTGTGCTCGGTGATGTCGCTCATCACGACGCGGCACATGGGCCCGCCATCGCTGTCCTGCGCGGCGGTGGCCTCCAGATGCGCCCAGAATCGGGTGTCGTCCTCCTTCACCATCCGCAGTTCGTACGCCTGCGGTTCACCGGTCTCACAGAGACGTTTGCGGTGGAGGTAGTAGCTGTCCTGGTCTTCCTTGAGGACGAACCGGCTCAACCGCTGTCTGACCAATTCGCCCCGCGCCACGCCCAGCAGGGTGGCGGCGGTGAGGTTCGCCTCCAGGATCAGCCCCTCTTCGCTGACGGTTACATAGCCCACCGGCGCCAGGTCGAACAGGTCGAAATAGCGCGCCCGCGCGGCGTCCAGCTCCGCCTGCGCCCGGCGCAGCTCCTCGTTCTGCCTCTCGAGTTCGATCTGGTGCACCCGCAGATCCTGGAGCGTCTGCCGCTCACCGGCGGAACCGCCGTGACCCGACTTCTTTCCGGCCATACCGCACCTCCGGGAGGTTTCGGCGGCGCGCCTTCCGCCCGCCGGCGGAAGCACGCCCCCGCTCCTGGGACTCCCCACCTATAGCGCCACAACAGGCCTGACCGCTAGGGCGGGAAGGTCGGCGCCGGATGCTCCGGGCTTGCCTTCCCCGGCGCTGGGGGCAGGATTAACAGGTTGCGCCCGCACCGCGAAGCCCGTCGGGCAAGGGAGGCGTTCGTGACCGTCAGGAAACGAGGCAAGTCGAAACAGACCGGCGAGGCGTCACCGGAGCGGCTCTGCGCCGAGCAGTCGCTGCAGGCCAGCGAGCAACGGTACCGGAGCCTGTTCGAGCACATGGCCGAAGGATACGCCTACTGCGAGGTGATACTCGAGAACGGCGAACCGCGGGACATCGTCTTCCTCGCCGTCAATGCCGCGTTCGAGACCTTGACCGGCTTGGGTGACGTCGCCGGCAAGCGGTTCACGGAACTCATTCCGGACATCACCGAGACCGATTCGGAGCTGCTCGCCATCTGCGCCAGAGTGTCCTGGACCGGCGCACCCGAGCGGTTCGAGATGTTCGTCAAGGCGCTGGATCTGTGGCTCTCCTTCTCCGTGTACAGCCCGGCGAAGGGGTTCTTCGTGGCCGTGTTCGACGACATCACCGAGCGCCGGCGAGTGGACGCGGCGCTGCGGCAGAGCGAAGCGCGCTACCGGCGCATCGCCGAGGGCCTCACCGACTATCAGTATTCGGTGGACATCGAGGACGGCCGCGCCGTGGAGACGACGCAGACGCCGGCCTGCGCGAGCGTGACGGGTTACACGGCGGAGGAATATGCCGCCGATCCCTATCTGTGGATCCAGATGGTGTTGCCGGAGGACCGCGACCGGGTCCGCGACCACGCCCGGCGGATCCTCGCGGGAGAGGACGTCCCGGCCATCGAGCATCGCATCGTCCGCAAGGATGGAGCGGTGCGCTGGGTGAGCGACACCGCCATCCTGCTCAAGGACGATTCCGGGAGACTCCTCTCCTACGATGGCGTGATCCTGGACATCACCGAGCGCAAGCGGGCCGAGGATGCGCTGCGCCGCAACGAACAGCTTCTCAAGTCCGTCCTGGCGCATCTGCCGGTGGCGGTCTGGATCGCGAACGCGCAGGGAGAACTTGTCTACGGGAACCCCGCGGGGCAGCAGATCTGGGCCGGAGCGCGCTTTGTGGGAGTCGAGCGGTACGGGGAATACAAGGGCTGGTGGGTCGAGAGCCGGAAGCAGATCGAGCCTCAGGAATGGGCGTTGTCCCGCGCCATCGAGAAGGGCGAGACCACCATCGATGAGGAGATCGAGATCGAGTGCTTCGACGGCACCCGCAAGACCATCCTGAACTCTTCGGTGCCGCTCCGCGACAGCGACGGAGCCATAACGGGCGCGATCGTCATCGACCAGGACGTCACCGAGCGCAAGCTGCTGCAGGCCCGGTCCCTTCGGTCGCAGAAGATGGAGAGCCTGGGCCGCCTCGCGGGCGGCATCGCGCACGACTTCAACAACCTCCTCTCCGTCATCAACGGGTACGCCGAGCAGGCGGCGGCGGACCGGAGCCTGGGCAACCGGCTGCGGGCACAGATCGTCGCGATCCACCGCGCCGGCGAGCGGGCCGCCACGCTGACCCGGCAGCTGCTGGCGTTCAGCCGCCGGCAGACCGTCGAGCCGGTGGTGCTCGACCTCAACGCGGTGGTCCTGACCATCGAGCGGATGCTCGAGCGGCTGATCGGCGAGGACATCACGCTGAGCTTCGCCCCGACGGAGCCGCTGGGACACGTCAGGGCCGACCCGGGACAGGTCGAGCAGGTGGTGATGAATCTGGCGATCAACGCCCGGGACGCGATGCCGGCGGGCGGGATGCTCAGCATCGAAACGGCGAACGTCGCGGTGGGTGCCGAGTCGGCGGAGCGCATCTCCCTGAAGCCCGGGCGGTACGTGACGCTGGCGATCGGCGATACCGGCGTGGGGATGGACGAGGCCACCCGCGAGCACATCTTCGAGCCGTTCTTCACCACGAAGGGCTCCACCAAGGGGACGGGGCTCGGCCTGGCGATCGTGTACGGGATCGTGGAGCAGTGTGGCGGCACCATCCAGGTCGCCAGCAGCCCCGGCCAGGGGGCCACGTTCACCATCTACCTGCCGCGGGTCGAGGCCGCGGTCAGCGAAGTCGCGGTCACGCCGCTGCCCGCGCCGGCGGGAGGCACCGAGACCGTCATGATCGTCGAAGACGACCGGTCCCTGCGCACGCTGGCCGCGGACATTCTCGCTTCGGCCGGCTACACCGTGCTTCAGGCCGGGCACGGCGAGGAGGCGCTCCAGGCGATGGCGCGCCACGGCGAGCCAGTGCACCTGGTGTTCACCGACATGGTGATGCCGGGAATGGGCGGACTGGAATTGGCGGAGGCCATCGGAAAGA
>Ga0315287_10000163_pt1 | contig 56445 bp, 34 predicted proteins | sample YL17G11_0_MG_FD_205037 | JGI IMG/M metagenome (GOLD analysis project Ga0315287, IMG submission 205037) | Sediment microbial communities from Yellowstone Lake, YNP, Wyoming, USA - YL17G11_0 | ecosystem: Environmental > Aquatic > Freshwater > Lake > Sediment | place: USA: Wyoming | collected...
ATTCGAGATAGTTCGTGATGTAGCCAAGCATCGGCCTCAGGGTATCATGGAGCTTTCCCATTCACGCCACCGCCTCAACAATACCGCTCCAAGATTATAATAATGTCCATCGACGATTCACCCCGGATGAAGGACGCATCACCGGGCGCATCGGACCTGTGCTGGCTCTACGGCGACGGCCGGCACTACGACGCCAAGTACACGTGGCTGGGGAAGGACATCCCTTTCCTGCTGTTTTTGGCGAGGAAGTACGGCGGTCCTGTCCTGGAGCTCGCCTGCGGCACGGGCCGGATATCGATGGCCCTGGCGGAAAAGGGCTTCCGGGTCACGGGGCTTGACCTCTCGCCCGAGATGCTTTCCGAGGCGAAGCGAAAGTCGGCGGAAAAGGGCCTGAACATAGGCTGGGTCGAGGCGGATGCGAGGAACTTCCAGCTCCACAAGAGGTTCAATCTCGTGATGTTCCCGTTCAACTCGATTGCCCATCTGACGGAATCATGGGACATCGAGGCATGCTTCAAGCGCGTGCGCCAGCACCTGACGGGAAGGGGCAGGTTCGTCATCGATGTCTTCAATCCGGATTTTACTATTTTGATGCGGGGGTCAAACAGAAAGCGCGTGGTGGCCAGATATCCGGACCCGGACGGCGGAGGCATCGTCACCATCAGCGAGACGAACCGCTACGACAGGGCCACCCACATCAACCACCTCAAATGGTACTTCTCGCTCGGTAAAAAGAAATGGACGGATGATTTGGACATGCGCGTATTCTTCCCTCAGGAGCTGGACGCCCTCCTCCGCTACAACGGTTTCAGGATCGAGCACAAGTACGGCGACTACGACAGGAGCCACTTCGGCTCGGAATCGCCTCATCAGCTGACAGTGTGCCGCCTGAAATGAAAGGAGCGGTGCCTGGATGAATCATGGCCGGGCTTGAATGGATCAGAGCAGCGCCTCGACGAGGTTTTTGAATTCGGGATATTTCAAAACAAGCGCCCTTCCGTCGGCAGCCTCGTAATCCGAATAATCGAAGCCCGGCGCCACCGTCGTGCCAAGAAGCGCGAAGCGGCCCCCCTTTTTCAGGCGGAGGCCCTGCCAGACCCCTTTGGGCACCACCAGCTGCGGCCTCTCGCCCTTCGAGAGCTTCGTCCCGAGGATGACGGTCCTTGCCTTCTTCCCGAGCAATAGCACTTCGACCGGGTCCCCCAGATAGAAATGGTAGACCTCGTCCGATTTCAGCCGGTGGAGCGGTGAGATGGTCCCCGAAGTCAGAAGGTAATAGATGGCGGTGGAGTGCGCCCGTTTGCCGTAATAGCGTTTCGGCAGGGCCTTCCGGAGAAAGCCCTCGTCGGAGCGGTACGTCTCGACGAAATAACCGCCCTCCCTCGGGTGGGGCCTGAGCTTCAGGAGCCTTATTAGCTGTTTTGCTGTGGGCATGCGGCCTCTTTCCACGCCTTTTTTTGGTTCTGCCGGAGCGCCGTCACTTGATATGCTCGAACATTCCCTGGAGCAGGGGCTTTACCTCATCCTCGGCGAGGCAGAACTTCATATCGAGGAACTTCTTGCGCATCGCCTTGACCTTGTCCTTGACATTCTCGTTCTTGAGCACGACATCCGCCACGAGCGACGCCACCTCTCCGAAATCCTTCTCCCTCATTCCGAAGCGCGTCATCTCCTGTACGCCCATTCTCACTCCGGAAGCGGAGGTGAATCCCTCGTCGTCGGGCAGGGCCTGGAAATTGCCCACTATGTTGTTCCTCTCGAGCCTGTGGGCGAACTCGACGCCCTTCGCGTATCCTACGCGGATTATGGCCTGGTGCGTCTCGGTGTAGCCCACGGACGGGTCGCCTTCGACCTTGACGCCGTTGTCGTGGAGCGCCTTGGCGAACGCCTTTGCATTGTCCAGGACCTGCTTCTGGTACTCCCTGCCGAATGTGTTCATCTCGTACGCGGCCATGAGCAGGCCCAGGAGCGTTCCGAGGTGGTGGTTGCTGACGCTGCCGGGGAACACGCGCCTTTGGATGGAGTCCCAAAGGTCCTCGTACTGGGTGCCGGGGCCCATGTTGCTCGATATGATGCCTCTCTGGGTCCCGAAGAACGTCTTGTGCGTCGAGCCGGTCACGATGTCAGCGCCCTCCTGGAAGGGCGTCTGGAAGTAGGGCCCGACAAGACCGAGCACATGCGCCATGTCGTACATCAGGATGGGCCGCTCGGCCAGCCTGTCCGCGAGCTTCCTCATCTTCATCACGGGCTCGGGGTGCAAAACCATGCTCTTTCCGAGGATGATGAGCTGGGGCTTGTGCTCCTCCATCAGCCTCGCGGCCTCATCGAGGTCGATCTTGTACGGGTTCTCCTTCTGTATCGGGAAATTCACGACCGCATGCTTGTCGGACTGCGGGTCGTGCGCGACCGTGTCCCTCAAGGCGCCCATGGGCTGTGAGCTCAGGTGGCCTCCCTTGCCTATGTTGTGGTTCATCACCTTGCGGATGCGCCTCGGCTCGCTCTTCCTGTCGAGCCTGTTGAGCCAGTCCACCATGCCGCTGAACGTCGCGGCGTTGGCCATCTGGCCGCTCGTGACCCGGACCTCCACTTCCTGGCAGCCCAGGAACTTGCGCAGCTCCTCCAGCAGGGCTTCCTCGACCCACGTAATGAATTCGGTACCCTGGTAATAGTAGACCTCGACATTTCCCAGCGCCTTCACAACGCGGTGCTCAGCGTACCTGCCCTCGGGGTCCATTATGGTGAGGGCGCGCACGAGCGCGGACGGCGTCTGCTCGGACGGTATCAGGTCAAGGCATTCCGTCTGCCTCCACCTGGTGTTCTCCATGGCGCGGCCCACGAGGGCCTTCGCCCTGACGGAGAACAGCTCCCTCTCCTCAGCGACCTTCTTCTTCTCGATCTCGGAAAAGAGTATGGGCCTGGCATACGGCGGGGCCTCGCCGCCCAGGTTCCTCTTCACTATCCGTGCGTCTATGAAGCGCTGCCTCGTCCTGACATGGATTACCTGGTCGGGCTTGAGCTCCGCATCCAGCATCGCAAGGCACAATGCGCGCTTCTCGATATCGCAGGTTATCGTCGAGTTGACGCCCTTTCCCTGGAACTTGCAGTACGGGGCCATGGTGCCGCTCGTGATGTAGCCTACCTTCTTGTTGCCTATGCGGACCTCGTCGCCGGCGCGGCATATGCCCTGGCCCAGGATGGCCACGCCGAAGAGCCTCCTGGGGACTAGCTGCTTCTCCGGCGATTTGCGGAGAACGCCGGTCTCGCGCTGCTTGAGCTCCTCAAGCTGCTCCGCCAGGGGCTTCTTGCCTATGAAATCGCCCTTCTCCTTCGAGAACGATACCGCCATTCGCCCGATGTTGAGCGCCATGATGGGAATCTCCTTCTGCTCCGCATCCACGCCGAACTCGTGCCCGTAGAGGGGCAGTCCGGCTTCCAGCCTGAGCGTATCACGGGCTCCGAGGCCGACGGGCAGAACGCCCTCTTCCTTTCCGGCGGCGAGGATACTCTTCCATATGGCGACCGTCGCGTCGCGGGGGATGAACATCTCGAAGCACAGCGGCTCGCCGGTATAGCCTGTCCTGGAGATGTGGAGCTCAGCGCCCCCTATCGAAGCCTTGCACAGGTTGTTCCGGCCCGGGTCGGGCAATCGGGAGCCCCTGTCCAGCAGCTTCTCGAGGACCGCCTTCGTTGAGGGTCCCTGGAATGCTATCATGCCGATGTCGGTGGACTTGTTCTCCATCCTCATGTTGGGGAACCTGGGCACGTACTGCTGGAACCAGTTCCAGTCCTTGTCGGTATTGGAGGCGTTGACGACGAGAAGATATTCCTCCGTGCTCAGCCTGTAGAGGTACGCATCGTCCACGGCGCCGCCGTTCTCGTTGGGTATGATTGTGTACTGGGCCTTGCCGGGCTCCAGGGCGCCCGCGTTGTTGGTGAGAACGTACTGCAGGAACGGAACCGTGTCCTTTCCCGTTATAATGAAGCGGCCCATGTGCGAGACGTCGAACAATCCCGCGGCGCGCCTTGTCGCCAGATGCTCCTCGATGATGCCCGGCGCGTAGTGCAGCGGCATGTCCCATCCGCCGAACTCCACCATGTGCCCGCCTATCGCCCTGTGCTCCTCGTTGAGAACCGTCTGCTTCACCATTTCCCCCACCATCCTTGAGCGCTGGAAAACATGCGATATCTTAAAGTTTATGCCACATAGGACACCGGCCGGTCGTCACCGATTCTCGGCCAGATGCCAGGTGTCACGGCCTTGGGCCTAAGATGTGTGGCTGGATTGGCAGATACGAGTGCGCATCCCCGCGAGCCCCTCCCCGACAGTCAGCGCCGATGGGTGCGCGCATAGCTTGCGCTGCTCGCCGAACCCAAAAAAAGGGAAAATTCAGTTCGTGAACGTCTCGCCTTTTTCGAAATTCTCCTTGCAGTACTTGACAAGGATGTCACGGTTCTTCCGGAGGTGGGATTCGAACCAAACCTTTATCACGCCGGCCAGGACCTCCCACACCTTGTTCATGTTGGCCTTGTCGATGGGCGAGTCGTAGAGCACCTGCTGGCCGAATATCCTCTTCCAGCCGCTGTACTTGTAGTAGTGCTCGCCCTCGCAGTACTCGAACACCAATCGGAAATGGACCTCCTTCCCGATGTTGTAGAACCATGCCTTAAGCGAATCCCCGGTCCTGCCCTGGTCCTGGGTCTTGTCTATGAGGGAGACTAGGGTCACGTCGGAGAAGCTGAAGTTGTCACGGAACTTCCAGCTGTCGGGGAAGTCCTCGAACGTCGCGAACGCTCCGGGGCTGGGCTCCATCGTGAAGTGGACCTTCATGCGGTCGAACCTTATCCAGATTTTCCAGAAGTTCTCGATAAGGCCTTTTATGATTGAGGTCTTCTTCTCGCCGAGCTTGCCCATATCGTCGACGATCTCCTCTGTCATATCCTTGAGCTCAGCGTCCAGCTGCGCAAACAGGTCCTCGGGCATAGCACCACTTCCGTCATGGTATAGGGGATTTGACTTAAATATTTTAGCCTATGGCCGACTGATAACCGGGATTGCGGCAACCTGCCCTGGAAACCGCAGGTCGTTCCACCGCTTTTCTTAGCGGTGGGAAAACGACCGAGGATGTAAACGAGCGGCGGGCCGGTCTTTGAGAAAAGTGTATAAAACGAAAATAAAAAGATAAATGACCGGCGCACCACGGCGGCTTCGTCCGCCATCGTGCGCCGGTGCTCAGACTTGCCTACAGCCTTCGCCTTCTCGCGGCCGCCACGAGCAGCGTGAATCCGATGACGCCCATTGCCGCTATCCCCTCGAAGCCCGGTGTTGCGGACGGGGGAGTGTCCACGGTCACGGCGATGGTCACGGTCTGCAGCGTGGAGCCCTTGCTGTCGTTAACATCCAGCGTTATGGTCTGGGTTCCCTTCGGGAGCTTGTTGTACTGGATGCTCGGCCCGCGGCCTATCTCCTTCTTCTGGCCGTCCAACCAGATGAAGGTCAGCGCATCGGAGTCCGGGTCGCTGGCCTCGCCGGTGAAGGTGATCATCGTCCCTTTCTTGAACCTGGTCGAGTTGGTCGGCAGCTTTATCATGGCGCTGGGCAGGCGGTTCACGTCCGTGACGGTCACGTTCCACTCCTTGTTCACGGTCGTGGTACCGTCGAACACCTCGACCTTGATGGCGTGGATGGCGCCCCCCATCGTATAGTCAGGCGTGAATGGGTAGCTCTGGCCGCTGGCGGTCTTGTCCTTCTTGCCGTCAACGTACCATGTGTAGGTCAGTTTCTGGGTGTCGACATCGCTTGCGGTTATCCTGAATGTCTCGGTCTCGCCTTCCCTCTTGGTCAGGTCCAGGTTCGAGGGCTGGAAGGTCAGGATGGCCGGCATGTCGTTGACGGGCTCGATGCTTACGGTGAAGTTGAGCGTCTGGGCCTTGCCCGCCTTGTCCTTTGCGGTCACCTTGACCTTCTCCTCGTAGGTCACGCCGGGCCAGTACTCCTCCTTGCCCGTATCGAACACTATGTACCCGTCCATGTTGACGGAAACCGTCAGCTTCACCTGGCCGGTGACGGCATATGTCAGGTTGTCGCCGGCGTAAACGGTGTCGATGTCCTCGAACAGGTCCGCCACATTGTAGTGGGAATCCTTCTGGTCCTCCTTGACGGTCATCTCGATGGGGTCCTGGACCGCCTCCTTCAGGGCGGGGCTGTGGTTCTTGTGGTTGATGGTTATCTGGAAAGAGGTCGAGACGGGCACGGTTCCCTGGTGGCCGTCCGTGCAGGTTATCTGCAGGTTGAAGGTCCCGTAGAACTGGAGCGCCGGGCCTATCTTGTAGACCTTGTTGGTCAGGTCGTACTGCATCGGCAGCGTCGCGCCCGCCGGCTTTGTGTCGGAGGTGACGATCTTGTAGTTGAACGAGAAGTTCGAGAACGGATCGTCCACATCGTTGAACACGCTGCTCAGGTCCGGGGTGACACCCTCCTGCTCCTCGGAAAGGACGATGTTGGTGATGCCCTGCGCCACGAACGGATAGTCGTTCACCGGGTCAACATAGACGTTGGCGAAGCTGCGGTTGAACTTGTTCCCGGCGCCGTCGTCCGTGGCCTGGAATTGGACCTTCTCCATTCCGGTCCAGTTGGGCTCGGGGTTGAATGTCACCAGGCCCGTGGCGCTGTCCACGGTCGGGCGGCTGTGGAAGCCGCTGCCGATAATGGTATAGTTGAGCGAGTTGCCGTCCGGGTCCGAGAAGTAGTCGGACAGGAGCAGCAGGTCGTACTTCGTGTCCTCGGTGACGTGGATTTCTGGTATCGGGCTGGCGAGAGGCACGTCGTTGGGCAGCGTGAAGGTCATCTTGTACCAGCAGCGCGCCCCGATGAAGGTGTTCTCGCCCTGTGCATAGAAGTGCCTTTCCGCCTTGATGGCGACATAGAGCGGGCCGTCGTAGGTTGCCGGCACGTTCTTGATGGACATCGTCGTCACGAGCGGGTTCGGGCTCTGCTGGCTGAAGTCGGGCCAGGCGCCGCTCTGGGTGCTCCACATCCCCTTCAGGTACTTGAAGTCCTTGTCGAACAATGACATGTTGTAGAGGTTGGAGCCGTGTGCGCCGTTGATGGTGAAGTAGACCTCGGAGAGGGGCTTGCCGGCCTTCATGTTGACCTTGAACCAGTCGACGCCGTCCGCGCCCTGATCCATGAATGTCTGGTGCGGGTAGTTGTCGGTTATCAGGGTGGCCTTGGACGGAACATTGTCGTCGTCCATCGAGCCCTGGGTCATGTCGGCCGTCAGCTGGTAGGTGCCTGCGCCGTCAAAGCCGTCCACGAAGATGTAATATGTCCCTTCGCTGCCGCCCACCCGGACCTCCTCGACGCTGGCGCTCATGTTGACCCATGAGGCGTTCTGCATCCAGAACTGGCCGTCGCGGGTCCAGATGTTGTAGACATAGAGGTCGTAGTCGCCCCAGGTCGGGCACGCCAGCCTGACGTACGCGTGCTTGTTGTCCGCCGGTCCCGGGTTCATGATATAGTAGCGGCCGCTGCTCGGGCTGTTCTTCCTGTCAATGTCGCCCGAGGCGCTCCCGGTGAACGCTATGGGGTCGGTTATGGACATGCTTACGGTGTAGCTCCCCGGGTCCGTCTTGGAGACGGGCGGGTTGTCATTGGTCTGGTTCTGCACGACCAAGATCCAGATGTCCATAGGTGCCTGGGTGGAGTAGACCTGGAAGAAGTTGCACGACTCCCACCTGTTCATGGTCCAGGGCATGGCGATGGTCTGCAGGGTTCCGCCGGCATTGTAGAATATGCCGAGCTGTAAGTTGATTCTGCCAGGATTTGACACATCGTAATCAATCTGGTACATGCTGACATTCAGGACCTTGAGGTACGGGACGCTGACCTTGTACCAGTCTAACAAATCCGTGCCGGGGTTTGTCTTTATGCTTCCTACCACGACCTCCCCGCTGCTCATGACCTCGGCGTTGTTTGGGTTGTCGTTGGCGGGCTCGGTGTCCGATGCCCGGGCGGCCGCGGGGCCTTCCTGCTTCTCCGCGCCCGCGAAAGCGCTCATTCCTCCAAGGAGGAACAGGCACGTAATCCATAATGCTAGAGGCTTCATAAATCTCGAATTCGTCATACATTATCACCTTACTTGTTGCTACCGATTGTTTCATCGGTTTGGCGGTATTAATGCTTTGTGGTACGCTCCGACAGCGACGGCGATTTTACCGATACGGACGGTTACAAATTGCTGAGAGCCAGGAGCGCGCGGAGCGCCGCTGGTGCAACCGGATTGGGAACGGTCTTGGGCCGTATCCAAAAAAACCATTTGCGTGAAATATATTTCTTTACCAATTTCACGGCATACAGAAATGTATATATGCCAAATACAATACTCAACCCACTAGGCGAATACTATGAGTGCTCGGTCAGCGAAGCGAACGGGAACCCTGGTTTCAACTGGAGCGATTCTAACCATACTACTTTTACTAGGATGCTCTGCGATTGCGGCCCTTCCTTCCCTGCCACGGCCGGGAGATTCCGATTCTGATTCCGGCACATCGGGCGCAAGCCAGTCGCCCGGTCGCGCCACATCCTACGACGACAAGGTCTACTTCAGGGCCAACAGCACCCAGAGCGCCCCCTACATGAATACGATTCCGCCGACGGGCCAGAGCCAGACGCGCAGTCTCCCCGTCGAGATACCGATGGACAGCCCTCTTGGCACGGCGGTCAAGATAATCGGCAAGGACCTCAGCACCGGCGGAAAGGGCATGTGGGTCTGGTTCACCCTCACCGGGGTGCCGGGCCTGGGCAACCAGATAACAATCGAAATCGTCGAGGACAACACGACCGTCGCCGCCGCCACCGTCCCCAACGCCCAGGGACAGTTCAGGTGGGATGTGCCATTCACCTCCGGACAGGAGCACACCTTCCCGCTGGGCTCGGTCATCAAGGTGAAGGTGGCCTCTTCGCTGCCCACCGTGATGGCCATCAACAACAACAACGCCTATCTCCTGATGCCCCTTACCGAGCCGCCGATATCCGTCAGCGTCGGGACCTATTACGCCCAGAACAAGCCCACCTCCGAGTTCCACCCCAACGCCCCGGACACCATCCGGCACATCCGGACAGAGGGCGATGTTGTCTCCCTCTTCGGACCGTCGGATATAGGCGAGATATTGGTCACGATAAGGAACCCGATGGGTGATCCCGTCAGCAACGGCACGGCGACCATCACGGGCACGCACTACCTGGCATTGTGGAACTACTCGAAGGGACAGGTCGCAGGCAACTACAATGTCACGGTCAGGGTGGCGGACCGCCAGGGCCACGATTACTACGCCTACACCGTGGTCACGATGCTCAAGTTCGCGGTATTCATCTCGTCCTCGCAGGACTACAGCGATGTCGTGCAGGGCGGAGCTTCCCCCCCCAGGGGTGGGAGCAACGCACGGGATGCGGTCTACACCCTGAGGGTCCTGAACTCCGGTGCCACCGCCACGGGCGTCACGGTGCGAGTCTCATCCAACCCGCCGCCGGGCTGGACCGCCTCCATATCACCGCAGAGCTTCCCCTCCATCAACCCAGGAGCATACGAGACCGTGACGATGTCGGTCTCAGCATCCGAGGAGGTCGAGTTCGGGGACAAGGCCGTCATATACATCGAGGCGATAGCCGAAAGCGACAGCAAGGTGCCAAAGGCCTCCTGGACCCTCCAGAGCGTAACCAACGCCACCATGTCCCGCAACTTCGAATTCTCGCTGATGGGAGCCACCGAGACGTGGGTGGATGTGGGCCAGACGGCCACCTACCAGCTGATGCTCCGCAACAAGGGCATACTGGACATGAACGTCACGCTCTCCATATCCGGAATACCGGTAGGGTGGTCCTACCAGATCGATGTCAACACGAAGATATACCTGGACACCGGCTCCAACTCCGAAAAGAGCGTGAACCTGAAGGTCACCGCTCCCTCTGAGGAAGTGGCGAACCTGAGCCGCATCGCCCAGATAACCGTCAGGGCGCAGGTGGTCGAGGAGCCCACGCTGGACAAGCAGGTAACGACCGTCACGAGGCTCATAACCATCCTCGGGCTCTCGGTATCCCCGTCGGTGCAGACGAGCGATTCCTCCATCCTCAGCGGCAAGGTGGATTTCAGGACGACCATCAACAACCTGGACCCGCTCAACTCCCACCAGGTCAGGATAACCGTCACCCAGCCTGGTGGGTGGCCTTCCTCGTCCGTGAGATACGACCCCAAGGAGACGCTCCTGAGCCCCAACGGCACCACTACCATCACGATATCAGTTACCCCGCCCAGCACAGCCGAGGCCAGCGAGGTCACGGGCTACACCGTGGGCATAAAGATCGAGCCCATGGACCAGCCCACCCGCAGCAACAGCACCGTGGTAACGGTGAAGGTCAAGCAGAGGTACGCCATCGGCCTCTCCGTCTCGGCAGGCTCGCTCGAGGTCAAGCCCGGCAAGACCGCTTCCGTGACGCTCACGGTCAGGAACGACGGCAACGGCAACGACAGCGCGATACTGTACATCGCCGCAAGCGGCATCCCGCAGGACTGGAAGGTCAAGCTCAACGAGGTGCTCTCGCCGCTGCCGCTGACCATCTCGCTCACCGCAACCGGCCGCGCAGGCTCCACGGTCACGGTGACGCTCACCGTGCAGCCGTCGGACGCCAGCAAGGACGGTGAGAAGGTCAACATCACGGTCACCGCCAAATCGCCGTATGCGAGCGAGGTCAGCGCATCCGTCGGGACCACCGTGAAGAAGGAGTTCACGGCCAAGGTCTGGGACGCCCTCTGGGATTCGGCGCTTCTCATCCTGCTGACCTGCTTCGTGCTCGTGATATTCGCGGTCGTCAGGCGGCGCAGCAGCCGGGGCGCGTAGACGCATTGCGAGACCGTTGAGCCGTCGCAGCCTTTACCCTATTCAACTCAGGTTGACGAAGTGAGGGGCGGCGCCCTCGCACTCTCTGCAGACAAAGATATGCCAGGTGCACTCATTCCTTCTCGCAAATCCGGCGTGCGGCTGCATGCCGGCAAACAACGGCGGGGGGCCGATACCGCAGTTCCGTGGCGGCGGGCTCTCCCGCCGTCCATCGCTGCCGCCGCCCCTTGCAACAGCGGGCCGTGCTGCCCGACTGCCCTTGTTTAACACCTTCTCCTGAGGCACACCGCCGCCAGCACGAGGGCCGCTACCATGACGAGGGCCTCGAAACCGGGTGTTGTCTGGCCCGGCTTCGGCTTTGCCTTGATGGTCAATTGGATATCGGGTGCGGATATCTCGAATTGCCCGTCCGTGACCTTCAGGCCTATCGTGTGCTTTCCGGTCTTGAGGACCTTGGTGGAGAAGTTCTGGCCGTTCCCGATAGCCGCGCCATCCGAGTACCATGTGTAGTTGAGGATGTCCCCGTCCTCGTCGGTCGCGGTGCCCTCGAACGAGAGCAGCTTGCCCTGCTCGATGGCGGTCCCGTTCGCGGGCATCTTGATTCGAGCGTCCTTCGGTGCGTCGTTGACATTCCTCACCGTCAGAAGGAGGTCGAACGAAGCCGATGCGCCCTCGACATCCGAGACGGAAATATTTATCCTGTAGACGCCGACATCCTTCTGGACCGGCTTGAACAATATCAATCCCGATGAAGTGATGTCGAAGAGGGAGCTGTTGTCCTTGAACTTTAGCACATCCCCGACGTCCTCGTCCGAGGCGTTTATCTTCAGGCTGACATTGGTGTCCTCGTCCACGACGAGCTCCTTCACCGGCTGTATCTTCGGCGGGTCGTTCACATTCACGACGGTCATCGTGAAGTTGCACGTGTCCTTCAGGCCTCCGCTGTCAGTTACGGAAACGCTCACACTGTGGATGCCCACGTCCTTGTTGAGGGGCGTGAATGCGATGGTCCCGTTGGAGGTGACGGTGAACAGCGACGAGTTGTCCGAGAACACGAGCGTGTCAAGGCCAAGCGAGAGGTCAGCGTCCGTCGCATTGAGCATCATCGAGAAGGGCACATCCTCCGTCAGGGTCCGGTCCTCCGGTGCCTGCAGCATGGGCGCGTTGTTCTCGTTCTCCACATTGAGCTGGACTGACTTCGTGTCATTGGCGCCGGCAAGGTCCGTCACATTGACCCAGAAGAAATGCTGGCCGACATCCTGGTTGCGCGGCGTGAAGCCGAGGCGGCCTGTCTCCGCGTCGAGCGACAGGAAGTCGGCGTTGGTGGCGAACGTCAGCGTCTCCTCGAACACCATCGCGGTGTCGACGTCCGTTGCGTTCAGATTGTAGACGAACGGAGCGCCCTCGTGGCACACGAGCAGCGGGACCGCCCTCAGCTTGGGCGCATCGTTGACCGGCAGCACGTTGACGGTGAAGTTGTTGGATTCGACCCTCTGGCCGGAGGCGTCCTCGGCCATCGCCCTGAACTTCTGGGAGCCGAACCAGTTGGCCGTCTTGGTCGAGAAGTCGACACTGTGGCCGTCCGGGGCCAGCTGGGCGTCGAGCTTCGTATCATCCTGCTCGTAGACTATGGTGTAGGTGAGGTTCGCAGCTCCCTTGTCGTCGGAAAAGTAGTTCCTCAGGTCCACAAGGCCCGTGGCGTTCTTGTCCTCCTCCAGCTCTTTGACAGGGATGCCCTGGCCCTGCAGCTTCGGGGGCAGGTCCTTCCTGTCGAAATCTATGCTCAGGTTGCCCACGGTGATGGAGCCGCCCTTCATGATTTGGAATCTGAGCTTCATGCTCACATTCTCGCTGGCGGAGGCGTCGCACACCCTCTGGACGCCCCAGATGAATGCCTCCCCGGAGAACGTCTGGGTGTCCTTCAGGGTGCCGTTGTAGTACCACTCGTTCGAGCCGTCGCCTCCTATGTCGAGCTTCACGAACTCGGGGTAGAACCTCTCCGTGCCGGTGTAGGTGAACGACACGTAGTCGGTCTCGAGGTGGCTGTAGTAGAAGTTGGAGACATCGCGGGTCGTGGCGAGGAAGCTCACGTAGCCCTTGTCGACGTAGTCGCCCGCGCCTGTCGTTATATTTATCCACAAGGTATCATCCATGAAGCCGCTGTCCGTGCCGTTGAGCTGCTCCCATGTGTTGGCGCCCTTGTATATGAAGAGGTCGACACCCTCCTGCGTGAAATCCCCCTCCGAATATCCGGTGCCCTCCCACTTGAAGTTGAACGAATTGACGAGGTTGTCGCCCACAGAGAACCTGAACATGTGGACGACATAGGTCATCTTCTGGTCCTGGGTCATCTTGTTGTCGTCGCTCGCATCGAGGCTCCCGTCCGAAGTCTTGTTCGTGGTCTGGTAGCCTGTCGGGGCCTGGTTCGGCGGCAAGCTTGTCCCCGCCGCCCATGCGGTGCTCTGTCCGGGGTTGTTGAAATCTATGGTGGCCGAGACGGGGTCATATGTAACGTTCCCGCCGGTTATCTCCATGGATGCGCCGGTGACGATGATGTGCTTGGGCAGGTCCACGGTTATGTCGGAATTGAAACCGCCCATCCTGGGGAACAATACGGTCTTCTCCGTCACGTTGCCAGTGAGCTTGGTCTGGCTCTCGCCCATCACGCCCAGTGGCGCGATAAGGAATAGCGCTGCGAGAAGAATCGATACCGGGGCCCGAAACAACCTGTATTCCATGTCAATGCACCTGCAATTGCTACCGAATCCCAGCTAATAATCGTTTCGCCTCATATATGATAGTACCAAAACAATATTATGCCGGGGATATTCATGTGGAATCCGTAGCCGGAGGACTCTTCATGAGGTTGCTTTTCAAAGGGATGGTTGCGGCCGCAATCATACTGGTGCTTCTGCTCAACTGCGCGCCCACATCCATGGCGTCGGAGGGACTGGGCGGGGGTGTGGACACGGGCGGGCGGGTCCGGCGGGCCGTCGAGCGCCCCGACCACGACGGTCCCGATATCGTCGGATACATGTACGAATCCTTCGCGGGAACGACCAAGAGCTACAGCGTATCCATCAAGATATTCTATCCGGCTCAGAGCGCCGGGGAGAACACCACCGTGGACAGCGCCGGGGCGCCCTATCCGACGGTGGTCATGCTGACCGGTTTCGGCGGCGGCCTCGAATCGCTCAACAATGTTGCGACCCGCATCACGACATGGGGCATGGTCGCCGTGGGCCTCGAGGTCAACTGGAACGACTGGCCCAACTGCGCAAATGTCTCGGACATGAACGACCTGCTCACCCAGCTTGAGAACGACAATGTGACCACCGGTCACAGGGCGAAGGGAATTATGGACATCAACTGCTTCGGATTGTTCGGCTATTCCTCCGGCGGCGGGCTCACGGTCGTGGACAGCGCAGGCGTTGCGAGGATCAAGGCCGCCGTGGCCTGGGCCCCTGCGATAGGCAACGACTTCTCGGCAATACTGGCGACCAGCTACACGAAGCCCATACAGGTCCAGGGCGGGAGCGCTGACCCTGACTACGACGAGCACGCGGACTACATCTACAAGAACTTCAAGCTGGCCCCGAGGCACCACATCCAGATAAATGGCGGGAACCACGGCGGCCCCTATTCCTGGGACGGTGTAATATCCCATTTCCTGCGCTACCTGCGCAACATCACGGCCTACGAGGAATTCCTTTACTGGGGCGGGGCGATGAACGATGCCGCCAACACGACCTATGCCATCAACTTCACCCTTGCCAACGGCACCTACTTCCCGCCCAACATGACTGCGAGCGCCTCCAACACCACGCCGGCCGAGGACACGAAGGTCGATTTCACGCTGTCCATCGAGGGTTACCTGCCCCTGGGCCATGCAAGGGGAACGTTCGTCTGGGACACGGATTCCGACGGCACCGTCGATGACACGGGGCCTAGCTGCATGACCGCCTCGAGGATATTCAACGTATCGGGGACCCGCTATGTCCGGGTCTGGTACCAGCTCGGGGACCTCGCCATCAACACGAACAGGACCCTTTCCGTCAAGGTCACGAACCTCCCTCCCACAGCGTCGCTCGACGGGAACCGCACCGGGGTCGAGGACGAGCTCCTGCAGTTTGCGGGCACGGCGCAAGATACAGTGGGTGACATGGCAGGACTGCAGTACGAGTGGGATTTCGGGGACGGCTCCGGCACTCCCTTCGGCAAGAACCTTTCCAGCGCCCATTCGTATTCCAAGGCGGGCCGCTACAACGTGACCTTTTCGGCCATGGACAACGACGGTGTCAAGGCGAGCGCCGCGCTGACCGTCGACATCAGCAATGTGGCACCGCAGGCCACGGCCGGCCCTGATGTCTCGGCGACGGAAGACGAGGTCGTCACCTTCAGCGGTGAGGGGAACGATACCCTTTCCGACAATCAGGGATTGGAATACAGATGGGCCTTCGGGGACGGGGCGGTCCGCGACTGGGACAAGGCCCCTGCCGCAACTCACAGTTACGCCAGGTCCGAAAATTACACAGCCAACCTCACCGCCCGCGACGGTGACGGCGCGATGGGCTCCAGCACGCTCAGGGTCCGGGTGCACAACGTCGCTCCCTCTTGCCAGGCAACGGAGCCGAAGCAGGGCACGGCCACCGGCAAGGACGAGGAGCTCCAGTTCGACGGCACCGGCACGGATACGCTCTCCGACATTGCCTCGCTCCGGTTCCGCTGGGATTTCGGGGACGGGAACTCGAGCCAGTGGTCCGCTGATGCGCGAGCGACGCACACTTACACGAAGGGCGGGAGCTTCAGGCCCATCCTCACTGTCCGGGACGACGACGGGGCGCTCTCGGAATCGGATATCAGCATCACCATCAGGAACCAGGCCCCGACGGTGCGCATTACGGCCCCCCAGGCAACGGCCGCCAGCGAGGACGAGAAGGTGCTCTTCACCGCTGTGGGCGACGACACGGAATCCGACACGGGGACGCTTGAATACTCCTGGCTCATAGATGGAAAGACATGCACGGGCCCAAGCATCGAGCTTTCATTCGACACCCAAGGACCCAGGGCCTTCAACGTCACGGTCACGGACCGCGAAGGGGCGAAGGGCACGGATTCCGGCCTGCTCACTGTCAACAACATCGCGCCCAAGCTGAAGGCCGACATCTCCCCGGCGACGATATTCTCGGGAGACAGCATCAACTTCAGCACCACCGTTACTGATTCGGCATCCGACAGGGCCAGCCTCAAGGTAACGTGGAATTTCGGCGACAACACGACCTCGGCGAACCTGTCCGGCACGCACATCTATGCGAAGGCGGGAACGTACACTGTAACGGTGAGCGTCGAGGACGACGAGGGCGAGGGTGCGCTCGACAGCATCACGGTCACCGTGAGCGCAAGGCCGGGTCCGCCGCCTCCGCCGCCCGTATACGACGACAACAAGCCCTCCTCCGGCCCCTCCGCGGCCGTCATTGCGGGCGGTGCGGCGGCGGCCATTGCCGTCGTTGGTGTGCTGGCGTTCCTCCTCATGCGCCGCAGGGTTCCGGGGAAAGGGGACACCAAAAGGATAGACGAGCTCCCTGTGGAAAAAGAAGCCCGAGAAAAGAACGAAGGTGATTGAATGGTCATACATAAGATGAGAGCGCTTGCGATAATCGGAGCATTGCTCATGGCAGGTACGCTCCCCGTATTCGGGGAGCCTGGCAGGGCTGCCCGAAACGACGTCCATCCGTGGGCCGCCGATGCGTCATCGGCCCGTGAGGTCGAGTGCCCGGACCACGACGGGCCCTGGAACGTTACTGGGACGAGGTACGAGCAGTTCCGCGGCTCCACGAAGAGCTACGACATCAACATCAAGATATTCTATCCGGCGCTTTCCGCCGCCGACAACGCCACGGCCAACACAACCGGCGGGCCCTTCATGACGCTCATCATGCTCCCGCCCTTCGGCGGTCCGGAGGAGACATACAACTTCAACAACCCGCGCATCGTCTCGTGGGGCTTCGTGTGCGTCGTCGTCGGCCTCAACTGGAACGATTTCCCCAACAGCGCCAACATAACCGACATGGAGGAGATACTTGACCAGCTCGAGACCGACAACAGCACCCCGGCCAACCCTCTCTGCGGCATGATTGACAAGGAGTGCTTTGCAATATTCGGCTACTCGTCCGGCGGGGGGCTGAGCGTCCTGGACGCCACCTTTGTTACGCGTCTGAAGGCCATCTCGGCCTTCGCGCCGGCCATCGGGGACAGCACCCTTGCGGCCCTGGCGCCGTATTTCACCAAACCGGTGCAGCTCCAGGCCGGCGCCAACGACACCGGATACCGGCCCCACACGGATTATGCATATCAGGTGTTCCAGCCTCCAAAGTTCAGGATGATAACACGGGACGGCTCCCACGGCGGGCCGTTCTTCTGGGAGCCCGTCATATCGTTCTACCAACGCTATGTCCGCAACATCACCGGCTACGAACGCTATGTCCACGGCTGGGGCGCTATGGAGGACGTGGCCAATCTCAACTACTCCCTCAGCTTCACGCTCCCGAACGGGACATTCTTCCCCGGAAACCTGAGCGTCCAGGGCGGCCCCACGTCGCTCAACGAATCCCAGAGCGCCTCTTTCACAGGCGCATATACCGGCTACCTGCCATTAGGCCACCCGAGGGCAGCGTTCGAGTGGGATTTCGAATCCGACGGCATCGTTGATTCACGGGACCCCTACAACATGTCGGCAAGCCATGTATACACCCGTTCCGGGATATTGAAGACAGGATTCTGGTTTGCGATAGGGGGATACCGGCTCCCGGTCAACAACTCCATCTATGTCTCGGTGGCGAACATGGTGCCGGGCTTGAAATTGCCAGCCAACTATTCCGCCGTCGAGGACGATGAGCTGTTCTTCGAGGCCACTGGCAGCGATACGCCGAACGACAACGCGACATTGAAATATTCCTGGTCCTTCGGCGACGGCGTCAGCCAACCCTTCGGGGATTCGAACGCCACCAATCACACCTACTCCAGGTCGGGGAACTTCGTGCTTGCGGTCACGGTCAGGGACAATGACGGAGCGGCCGCTTCCGCCACCGCCTCCGTGAAGATAGTCAACCTGCCCCCCTCCGCCGTCGTGGGGACGGGAATGACCGTCCTCAAGGACGACGAGGTGGGCTTCACGGGCTTCGGCAACGACACCCCCTCGGACATCGCCGGCCTCGAGTATATCTGGGATTTCGGGGACGGCGCGAGCTCGGAATGGTCCAGTGGCGCGGACGCGCTCCATGTCTATTCAAGGTCCGGCAACTTCACGGCCACCATGACTGTGAAGGACGATGACGGGGCCACGGCCTCCGCCAACCTCACCGTCACCGTCACCAACACGGAGCCTTATGCACGCATACGGCTACCGGCGCTCAACTTCACCGCCGGAAAGGACTTCGCGGTGGAGTTCGACGGCTCCGGCTCCGATACCCCCTCCGACAACTCGACGCTGCAGTACAGATGGGAGCTCGGCGACGGCAATTCCACCAACTGGACGGACAACGCCCGCGCCGAGCACACGTACGTGAAAGGAGGCCGGTACACCATCACGTTCATCGTCAGGGACGGCGACGGTGCGGAGGGACGTGCCTCGCAGGTCCTTTCGGTCACCAATCAGAAGCCCAGGGCCCTGCTCGTCCAGCCCGTGGCTACCGAAGCGGAAGAGGACGAACCGGTCTATTTCGCTGCAACAGGTGACGATACGGAGTCCGACAGGGCGAACCTCAACTTCACCTGGGTGATAGACGGCCGGACCTTCTTTGGCGCCGTTGTGACAACGACATTCAAGACATCGGGCCGGAAGAACTTCACGCTCAGCGTCATGGACCCCGAGGGAGCCTCGGAGACCGTCAACGGCTCCATAAGCATCCGGAACGCGGCCCCCTGGGTCTCCGGGACAGTTACTCCAGACAAGATATATGTCGACGACAGCGTCAATTTCACGGCCACCGCCGGCGACACGGCCTCGGACATCCCCTCGCTGGCTTTGCTCTGGGAGTTCGGCGACAATACCACCTCCTCGAATCCCAACGGGACCCACAATTACACAAGGCCGGGAAATTACGTATTGCGCCTCACGGTAACGGACAACGACGGGGTGAAAGCCGAGCGCACCTATACTGTAATAGTACTGGAGCGGCCGGCGCCCCCCAAGCCTCCCGTCAAACCGCCGCCGGAGCCCAACAAGGTCAACTGGATGTTCCCGGCGCTCGCTGCAACGGGCGCCATGCTCCTGCTCGTCGCATTGGTCATCAGCCTTAAGATGAGACAGAAGCCCCCTGAGGCGAAATACGTACCGAATGGTAGGCGGCCGAGCAAGCCCGTTCCCAAAAAGCCCATCGCCCCAAAAGCCACGGCTTCCGAGGATGAATCAGCGCCCGAGGAAGGGAAGGCAGGCGAAAAGGAACCGGCCTCCGACGGGCCCAGGGACAACTCCGAGGAATGACCTAGATGGCGCGGTAGACCTTACGCCTCGTGTCGTCCAGGCTCGGGGATGCGGTCACGAGGCCCTGGCGCACCAGCCCCTCGAGGGCCATCTGCACGGTGCGCCTCGGAAGGCCGGTTATCAGGCACAACCGGCCCTGGTCCACGAGCGGCTCCGTGGAAACTATGTGATAGATGAACTTCGCCGCAGGGCTGCCTTCCACCTTTCTGGGCCCCGGTCTGAGCCCGAACGTCTTGCCAGCGCGCACGCCCAGCCTCATGCTCTCCAGCGACGCCGCCTGATCTATGCCCACCGCACCTATGTTCACGTCCGGCCCGAAGTGCATTATGAGCGCCGCCTGCTGGGACTCCAGCGGCGATTCGAAGATGAGCCTTTCGGGCCCGAAGCGCAGCGCCAGCTGGTCCGCCAGCTCCATGTTCACAGTCCCGTCGAGGCGATGGATGCCGACCCCGTAACCGTCACCGGCCTCCAGGACGACAGCGGCCGACCCTATGTGGAGCCCCCGGTCCACCATTCTCACCAGCTGCTCCGGCGACGGCTGGTGTCCGGGGTCCTTGGAGCCCGCCTTGGTATAGTAGCCCATTCCGGCCGTCTCGACCTCCAGGCCCAGCCGCGCGAACCGTTGCGGTCCGACGGGGAACGTTGCATCGCTGAGCTCCACCATGTCGAAGCCAGCCGATTCCGCGGCGGTCACGAACTTCTTGAAGTTGCCAGTGCGCAGCATGAGCTCGCACAGCGTGCCCCCCGTCGTGACCTTGACGCCCCTGGAATGGTAGAATTTGATTCGGGCCTTCAGCAGCTCCGCGTCCACCAGAAGGGGCAGGCCCCAGCGGACCTTCACGACGTCCACATATTCCGAAAGGGAGGAGAACTCCTCCTTATCCAAGCCTTCGAAACGGTCCACCACGAGGGTCAATCCCTTGGTCCGCGGCTTTGCGCCTCTTTTTTCCAGGACCCCTTCCAGGAACTTCATCCCGAACCCTCTTTTTTACCGCCCCCTTGATTCGGGTGCCAATATATACGCATTACCTTCGCCTAAATGGCATCAATATGCTAAAATAATGCATATATCCGGGTTAATATGCGAGAAATGATGGTACCAATTTGTTCATATAATCCGGCGGCCCCAAGGATGTACCATGACCGAAAACGCGTCCGTGGAGGGAAAGGTTCCCGATGCGACCGAGCTCGGTGAGGGCCACGTGCCCCGGTACATGGCGCGGCCCGACGGCGCCCGCCGGAGGCGCCGGCGCCGCCTTCTGCTCGTGCTGCTGGTCCCTCTCGTGTTCGTCGCGCCCATTGCCAGCGCCCTTCTCATCCAACCGCCGGAACCGGTGGGCGTGCGCCTCGGATATTTCCCCAACATGACCCATTCCCAGGCGCTCGTGGGCCTCCAGCTGGGCATGTTCACGGACCATCTGGCCTCGGATATGAGGCTCAAGACATACATCTTCAACGCAGGACCATCGGCCATCGAGGCGCTCTACGCAGGCAAATTGGACATGACCTACATCGGTCCAAGCCCCACCATCACGGGTTTCGTGAACTCCAAGGGTGAGGCCCTCAGATGCATCGCCGGCGCCAACAGCGGCGGCGCGGTATTCGTGATACGCGATGGCAGCGGCATATCGGCCGCCCAGGACCTCGCCGGAAAGAAGGTCGCCAGCCCCCAGATAGGGAACACGCAGGATGTGGCATTGCGTCACTACCTGAAGCTCAACGGCCTCAAGACCAAGGACGACGGCGGCAACGTCGAGGTGGTGTCCGTTCCGAACGCGGACATACTGACCCTGTTCAAGAAGGGCGAGCTTGACGCCGCCTGGGTCCCGGAGCCCTGGGGAGCCAGGCTCGTCAACGAGGCCAAGGGCAGGATACTCATCGATGAGAGGACCACGTGGCCCAACGGCGCCTTCGTCACCACGAACATCATCGTTTCCACGAAATTCCTGAGGGAGCATCCGGAGGCCGTGAGGGCCATCCTCGAAGCGCATGTGGAAGCCACCCTGTGGATAAACGAGAACCCGGAGGTCGCAAAGGCCGTCATCAACGACAGGCTGCTCAATCTCACGGGCAAGGCCCTGACAGACAAGGTCCTTTCAGAATCATTCTCGAGGATGAATGTCACCTACGACCCCGTAAGATCATCCCTTTACGCCTACGCCGACTGGGCCTACGACCTGGGCCTCCTCGGCACGGAGAAGCCCAACCTCGGCTCCCTCTACGACCTGGGGCCTCTCAATTCCGTTCTGGCGGAGAAAGGTCTGGCCCCCGTCGCGTGAGGAGGTAATCACATGGCAAAGATACCGAAGCTCAGGCTGAGGAATGTGTGCAAGTCTTTCATGGGCGCCGATGGCGAGGTGGATGCGCTCAAGGACATCTCGTTCGACGTCAACCAGGGGGAGATAGTCTGCATAGTCGGCCCCTCGGGCTGCGGGAAATCGACCCTGCTCAACCTCGTGGCCGCCCTCGAGAGCCCGACATCTGGCGAAATTCTCGTGGACGGCAAGACGCCGGAAGGCCCCGGCCCCGACCGTCTCATAGTCTTCCAGGAAGGAGCGCTCTTCCCGTGGCTGCGCGCCGTTGACAATGTCGCGTTCGGCCTCACCATCGCCGGCTACGACAAGAAGGAGCGCAGAAAGATAGCCGGCGAATACCTGGACCGCCTCGGGCTGGCGCGATTTGCCAACAGCTTCATCCACGAGCTCTCCGTCGGAATGAGGCAAAGGGTGGCGCTTGCGCGTGCGCTAGTCATGGAGCCCCAGATAATGCTGATGGACGAGCCCTTCGCCGCGCTGGACGCCCAGACCCGGGATTCATTGCACCTCGAGATGCAGCGGGTGTGGGCAGGGACCAGGACCACTGTCCTTTTTGTAACACACAACGTCAGGGAGGCAGCGTGCCTGGGCGACAGGATACTTGTCATGTCCGCCAGGCCAGGAACCATCACCGCGGCGCGCACTTGCGACGCCGAGCGTCCAAGGATGATCGAGGACCCGCCCGTCATCGCCCTGGCGCGCACATTGCGTTCCGACCTGAAGGATGCGTACTGCATCGGCGGCGATGCCGTTGAATCGAAGAAGCACGTCAAGCCGCGCCGCAACGCTGCGAAGGAGGAGGGGAGCCCATGAGCGCAACCGCAACGAGGAACGGCCAGCGCTCCGGCAGGCGCTGGTGGCTCATGCCCCTTTCCGTGCTCCTGTTCTTCGTGATATGGCTCTCGTCGTGGGAGCTGCTGGCGCGCAGCGGTTTCTGGCCTCCCTATTCCCTTCCCGCATTCTCGGATTCGGCGGCAAGCCTGTGGGAGAATTTTGCGAACGGCCGGTTCCAGAACGCGATGGCCGCAAGCCTGACGAGGCTCATTGCGGGATACCTCGTCGCCACCGGCATCGGATTGCTCCTGGGTCTCTTGATGGGGCGCTCGAGGGTCGCAAATTCGACCCTCGGCTCCCTGGCGCTGGGCCTCCAGGCCCTCCCGAGCGTGGCGTGGCTCCCGCTGGCGCTGATATGGTTCGGCCTCGAGGAGAGCGCCATCATATTCGTCGTGGTGATGGGGACCGTGTTCTCGATAGCAATGTCCACCGCCTCGGGAATCAGGAACATCAATCCCACCCTCGAGAAGGCCGCGAAGAACATGGGCGCCAAGGGCGATGACCTTCTCTTCGATGTCATTTTGCCCGCATCGCTGCCCAACATGGTCTCGGGCATGAAGCAGGGCTGGTCCTTCGCGTGGCGGTCCCTCATTGCGGCCGAAATGGTCTACTCGACGGTCGGTCTGGGCTACATGCTCCAGTGGGGCCGCGAGTTCAACAACCTGCCGCTGGTCATCGCGGTGATGATGGTCATCGTGATGATAGGCCTGGCAACGGACCAGTTCTTCTTCGACCCGCTCGAGCAGGCCGTTCACAGCAGGTGGGGCCTCATCAGGCGGACGAGGCCTTCGGTCTGGAAGCGCCTCATAAGCGGCCGGTGGGGGGCCTAAGCCCCCCTTTAATTTCGTTTCAGGCCGACTGCGCCTTTCTCCTCCACAGGAGCGCCACGGCGACCAATGACATGAGCAGGAACCCTGCCTCGAAGCCGGGCAGGCCCTTTTCCACGGCCTTCTTGGGCTTGACGGTGAGCATTATGCTCCCTCCGGGGACCGTGGCGTTGCCGTCGGAAACCGTCAGGGTTATCTCGTGCTTTCCCGACTTGAGCGCCTTGGTGGCGAAGCTCTGGCCCTCGCCAAGCGCCGCACCGTCCGCGAACCACGAATACGTGAGCTTGTCCCCGTCCTCGTCCTTGGCGGTCCCCTGGAACGTGATGTTCGTTCCATAGTTGACGGCGGTTCCGTTCGTCGGGGCGATGATCCTTGCATCGGTCGGTGGCTCGTTCACGTTGACCACTGTTATCTTCATCTGGAACGAGGCCTTCAGGCCCGCAATGTCCGTCACGGAGAAGTTGACATAGTGCACGCCGACATCCTTCTGCACAGGCGTGAAGTTGACCCAGCCCGTCTGAGCGATGTCAAACAGGGGCGAGTCGTCCTTGAACGTCAGCACATCCCCAACGTCCTCGTCCGAGGCGGTCACGCGGAAGCTGACATTTGTGTCCTCGTTGACAGTCATGTTGGCCAGGGCGACTATCTTCGGCGGGTCGTTGACGTTGAGCACGGTGATCGTGAAGTTCTTCGTGTCCGAAAGGCCGCCCGTGTCGCGGACCGTGATGCCGACATTGTAGACACCGACATCCTTGTTCTTGGGCGCGAGGGCGAATGTGCCGTTCCTGGCTATCTCGAACAGTGACGAGTTATCGGCGAAGGAGAGCTCGTCGAGCCCGATGTCCAAATCGGGGTCCGTCGCGTTGACGGTCATCGAGAACGTCTCGTCCTCGTTGACAATGATGTCCTCGATGGCCTTCAGTGAGGGCCCGTTGTTGAGGTTCTCCACTATCATTGAAACGGTCTTCGTGTCGCACAGTCCCCCGTGGTCCGTGACCTTCACCCAGAACGAGGGCTGCCCGACATCAGCGTTCTTGGGTGTGAACGTCATTTTACCGGTATCAGGGTCCACTGCGAGGAATGTTGCGTTCGTCGAGAATGTGAGCTTCTCCTCGGTGTCCGAGGCCAGATCGACATCAGTGGCGTTCAGGTTGTACACGAAGGCGGTGCCTTCCCGTGCTCCAAGGCTCGCCGGCTGCCTGAGCTTGGGCGCGTCGTTCACCGGGTTCACGACGACTTTGAACGTACCTGATTCGATGGACTGGCCCGAAACATCGGTCGCATTCACCTTGAAGTGAGTCTCGCCGTTCCAGTCCCTCGTCGCGGTGGAGAGGTCTAGATGGTAGCCGTCCGCGTTGACCACCGCATGCACGCGGGACGCGTTCTCCTCGTAACTGACAGCGAACACGAGCGCATTCACGCCCTTGTCGTCATCGAAATAGGTGCGCAGGTTCAGTGCCGATGTCAGGTTCGTGTCCTCGTCCATGTCCACTTGTGGCATGGTGCCCTTGGTCGTGGGCGCCAGGTCCTTCCAGGTGTAATCGATGCTCAGATTGGAGATGAACAATATGCCTCCCTTGTCAACGGTGAACTTGAAGATGACGCTCACGTTCTGGGCGGCGGAATTGTCAAGCAATGTCTGGAGCGGAGTGACGAACGCATCGCCGGAGAACGTGGTCTTGTTGTTGGCCAGCTTTCCCGCATATGTATACTCGATGCTGCCATCCCCTCCGAGGTCGAGCCTGACATTCTCGGGGCCGAAGTTCTCGAAGCCGTTGTACGTTGCCTTGACATAGTCCGTGTACAAAGCGGAGGTCATCACTTTCCCACCGTTGTTGTTGTTGGCCGCCACAATGAACGTTACCATGCCCCTGTTATCGACCCAGTCGCTGCCGCTGATGTTGGCCCAGAGCACCTGGTCCCCCAGGGTGTTGAGATAGGACGCCATCTTGGTCCACATGTTGGCCGTAGCGTTGTAGGCGTACAGCTCGCCGCAGTTCTGGCCCGGGGTGAGGCCCGAGACGACCCCGTAGCCTTCCCACTGGAAGGACATGTTCGTGAGCACTACATCTCCCGTGTAGAACTCGAACATGTGGCATGCCACGGCGGCCTGATACTTGCATGAATAATACTGGTCATCGCTGACCTGGATGAACCTGTCAAGCGTGATGTTCGTGGTCTCGTAGTTGGTGGGCTTCAGCGGGGGCAAGGCCGCGATGGAGGCGTCCCATGCAGTGCTCGCCCCAGGGTTGACGAAGTCTATTGTGCCCTGTACAGGGTCGTAGAGCTTTTTCCTGCCCTCGATGTCCACCGTTGCGCTGTTGACGATTATGTACTTCGGCAATGGGACCGTTATCGTGGAGTCGCTGCCGCCGTTCTTGGCGAACGTCAGCGTCTTGTCCGCAGCGCCCCCGGAGAACGTTGTCTGGGTCTCCCCGCCGGCCGGGAAGCAAGGTCCCAAGAAGAACAGAGCAGCCAATGCGATACACAAAACACTCCTAGTCATGCGATTCACCATTTTCCCACCATATCCCCATATGTTCCACAATAAAAGAATTGCCCCTCATTTATGGCCCTTTCTGCGGAAACCGCAGCCTGCCCTCCCTTAAAAGATGCGGAATCCACAGTGCTACGTGGTGACAATGGCGCCGCTGGGGCCCACTATCACGGTGTGCTCGGCCTGAGTGACCATCCCGTCATCGACCTCGCGGAGCGTGGGATAGAACGATATCGAGCCAGAGCGCGCAAGGACCTCGAGCGCATCCTTCGGGTCGTCGAGGTAGCGCACGCACCACCTCTCGCTGAATGGCAGGCCCGAGAAGTTTGCCTCCACATCCTTCAGGAGCGCGCGCGCGTCCCCCGTGCGGGCGAACCTTCTCCTGACGAACCTGTAGATGGAGCTGTTCTTCTTGCCGTCGACGCGGCCCATGCCGTTGGTCGCGAACGGCTCTATTGCCAGAACATCTCCTTCCTTGATTACGCCCGCGCCCTTCTCCTTCACATTGGGCACGCTTATGCCTGCGTGCAGCACGAACCTCTCGAGGCTGTGGCCCGTCAGGTTCTCTATCGGCTTGAAACCCCGCGCCTTTATCGTGGTCTCGATGGCGGCGCCCACCAGGCTCAGGTCCGTTCCGGGGCGGACCATCCCTATGGCGACCTGGAGCGCCTCCTCGGAGGCCTTTCTCATGTCCGCCCACTGCTCCGAGCCTATCTCCACCGTGCGCGCGGTGTCGCCTATGTAGCCGTCCACGTGGACACCCACATCCAGCTTCACGACGTCGCCCTTCCTGAACCTGAGTTCGACCTCGTCGTGGCGAGGGGTGAAATGCGCGGCAACCTCGTTGACGGCGATGTTGACTGGAAATGCGGGCCTTGCGCCCTTGGAGATTATGAGCGCCTCGACGGTGTTTACGATCTCCAGCATCGAGGCCCCTTCCTTGATGAGGCCCACGCCGTAATCGCGTGCCTCGCGGGCTATCCGCCCGGCGAGCTTGTATTTCTCAGCTATCTCCGGGGCCAGGGGCATCCTTATTCACCGCTCTGAGGTCATTGCCACTATGTCGAGGATATCGCCCTCGTCGGCCGCGCCTTCCCTGAGCACCTTAGCGCCCCTGACGGTGCCGGCGGACAGGTCCAGGAGCGTGGAGTGGGAGTTGAACGCGGTCTTGCCGCAGTCCACGTAAAGGTCGACCGCATCTCCCAGCTGGCGGATGGCGGAGCGGATGGTGTGGGGCTCGTGGCCCTCGTGGAGGTTGGCGCTCGTGGTGGTTATGGGCCCGCTCAGGGTTATCATGTCCAGGGCGAACATGTGGTTGGGAATTCGCACTCCCACCTTGTCGCTGCCGCCCGTCACCACGCCTGGCAATTTCTTCCTCTTGGGCAGGACGAACGTTATCGGCCTCGGGATGAGGGCCTCGATGACCTTGCGGGTCCACGGCGTCAGCTTGGCGACCTGGTTCATCATGTCGGGATCGGAAACTGCCACGGAAATCGGTAGGTGGTCCGGCCTGTCCTTGGCCTCGAAGACCTTTCCCACGGCTTCTGCATTGAATACGTTGGCGCCAAGGCCGTAGAGCGTGTCCGTCGGATAGACCACCAGGCCTCCCTCCTTTATCAGCTCGACGGCCAGCTCAACGACGTCCATCCTGCGGCACTTCATGAGCTCCTTGCAGATGCTGCCCTTCCGTTCGCACTTGACGACCTTCACGCTAGACCCCCTTTGATTTCCTGCTGCCTCGGACCTCGGCCGCAAGCTCCTCGGCGGCCTTCTTCGGGTCGGGGCTGTCGTAGATGTGCCTTCCGACTATGATGGCGTCCGCGCCTGCGGCTATGGCGTCCGAGGCCTTTCCGCCCTGCGCCCCGACGCCCGGCGACAGTACGAGCAATTTTCCAATCACAGCCCGAAGGGCCTTGACCCTGTCGGGCCTCGTCGCGGGCGCGATTATCCCAGTCGCGCCGCATTCGACGGCCATCCTTGCCATGTCCTCGGCCCTCTGGGCCATGAAATCCAGCGCCCCGGGGTGGCTCATCTCGGTGACGGCGAACACATCGCCCTTCACCTTCTTGGCCTCGTCAACGATGGCCTTGAGGCTGTCCTTTCCGGTAAACGCCTGTGAAATGATGCCGCGGGCCCCGGCCTTGAACGCCTGCTCAGCGATGAGCTTGTTGGTGTTCGGTATGTCCGCGACCTTGAAGTCGCACAGTACATAGGCGCTCCTGGAGAGCTCCTTCACGATTTCGAGCCCGCAGGCCAGAACAAGCGGATATCCGACCTTGACCGCGTCGACGACACCGCCGACTGCGGATGCAACCTTTAGTGCTCTGGCCTTTTCCGTAACGTCGAGCGCCAGAACTATTCCGGAGTTGAGCTCCATCAAGGGAGGGCATGCGCTGGCCATAAAAAAGGGTTTTGGGGTTGCATGCCAGACTTTTTACCCCCAAACCCTTCCTGAAGCGCCCCACTCCCACTGAGGGCGCGCAATGGACCGTTTGAAATGCCATTGCAAATGGGTATTTAAAGCATCGGCAATGGCGTTGCCAACGCGGCATTTCCCCGTTCTTGGCTATCCGGTCAATTGGAACCAACCCTCACCTGTCGTAATCGGGATAATATCGTCAATGTATTCACCGCAAAGTCATTAATATCCCAGCCGCCAATTGACTGACGGATTCGGGCTTGCGAGTGGACTACAGCCTCTATACATTTACGTTGGAATGGCTCGGCTCAAAGCGTTCTTTCGTGCTCAAAGTGGACCGCCAAATCGCGAAATACATCCGGGTAACGATACGGCAGTCCGCCGGCATCGGGGCGCTCATCATTGGAACAGCGTTCGTCACGGCCGCTTCATTTCTGCTGGTTCGTGCACGCCGCGATGACAGTAAGAAGGCGCCGATGCCCGCTCCTGCCGCTGTTCTGGGACCGCCTCCTGTGAACAAGATGACAAGTCTCGGGCCCGGAAATCGCTCAAAATAGTTTGGCCTGGAAACGGGCCTTCTCGCCTGGTATATCTACCGGGTACTCTCCGGTCAGGCAGCCGAGGCACAGGTCGTTCCTCGGTATCCCGATGCACTCCACGAGGCCGTCGATGCTGAGGTACCCGACGCTGTCCGCGCCGAGCTCCGTTGCTATCTGCTCCGGCGTGCGGTTGACCGCTATGAACTGGTCCCGGGTCTTCATGTCGATGCCAAGGTAGCAGGGGGCAACAATCGGGGGCGAGCCTATGCGCAAGTGGACCTCCGTCGCGCCCGCCTTCCTCAGCAGATCGACTATCTTGCGCATGGTCGTGCCCCGCACGATGCTGTCGTCCACGAGGACCACTTTCTTGCCATCTATCCGCGAGCGGATGACGTTGAGCTTGAGCTGGACATTGAGCTCGCGGCTCTCCTTTGAAGGAAGGATGAACGTCCTCCCGATGTAGCGGTTCTTGATGAGGCCTTCCTCGTATTTCAGGCCCGAAACTTCCGAGAAGCCCTGTGCGTGGCCCCTACCCGAGTCTGGGACGGGGATGACGACATCGGCCTTCACCGGATTCTCCGTCGCTATCTTCATTCCGAAGCAGCGTCTCACATCGTAGACGTATTTTCCGCCGAGGATGCTGTCGGGCCTCGCGAAGTAGACCCACTCGAACATGCAGTGGGCCGTGTGCTTGGCCGAGGCTATCCTGTAGGCGTGGAACTCCTTGTTGTTTATCTCGACCATCTCGCCGGGCTCGATATCCCTTATGAATGTTGCGTTGACGACATCCAGCGCCACCGTTTCCGACGCGACTATAAAGCCGGCATCGTCGGGCAGCTTCCCGAGGCAGAGGGGCTTGATGCCCTGCGGGTCCCTAATCGCCAGGATGCGGTTCTTGAGGAGCACCACCATCGAATATGAGCCCACTATCTTCCTCATCAGGTTCCGGACGCTGCGCCCCAGGTCACGGTCGTTCGAGAACTCGTCCGCAAGGAGGCGTATCATGACCTCGGTATCAGTCGTGGTGATGAACGCCCAGCCCTGCTTCTTGAGCTCCTTCCTGATGGCGTCCGCGTTGACTATGTCCCCGTTGTGCGCCAAGGCGATATCGCCCTCCTGCGACGACGCGACAACAGGCTGTGCGTTCTCGAGCTTGGAGGAACCTGTCGTGGAATAGCGGACATGGGCTATGCCGTATGTGCCCGGAAGGTCCGTGGGATTGTCCTGGAAAACCTCGTGGACCAGGCCCATTCCCTTGACGCACTTGATGCGGTCGTCAAAGGTCGCGATGCCCGCCGATTCCTGCCCCCTGTGCTGGAGCGAGCGGAGCGCAAAATAAAGCTGGTAAGCTACTTGTTTATTAGACGCTATCCCAACTACCCCGCAGGCCTCGGAGAGCGGCATGACAGCACTTAGGAATCATGGGAACGCTTGTTCCACTGGTAGGTGCGCATCCGGCTCGTCGCGCCGAAACCGCACGAGGCGCAACGCTTCTTCTGCACGTGGTAGGACCTTCGGCCGCACCGCCGGCAGCGGATGTGGGTCTTCTTGACCATCTTTCCCATCGAGGGCGTGCCCTTCGTCATTTCAATTCACCTATGGTGGCGAGATGTAGATCACGTTGTCGCCGCGCACTATCGCCAGTTCGAGGGTCGCCTTGGGTTGCTTGTTCAGGTGCTCCTCGGCGTTCTTGAGCACGAGGTTCATGTGCGGGTCGTACCCGTCCAGTATGCCGCGGTACTCACGGCCCCCTTTCAGTTCCACTATGACCCTCTTGCCTATGTTCTGGTTCAGGATGTTGAGCGGCTTGAGCATGTTCCACCTTTATTTTGCGCCACTGTTCACCCAATCGCAGGGGGATAATTAATAGTTTCTGTCAAAGTTGGTGAAAGACTACAAGGCCACAGGGCCACAAGGGACGAACTGGTGGCCTTGTCCCCTTGCGGCCTTGTGGCCTTGCCGCCCCTTTCACCCATCCCCTCGCAAACTTCATGTTACGCGATGTCATTGCCTCAGCGATGGGGAAGTGGGACGTCAGGATTTTCACAGCAACATATAGCTCCGAGGGGGACGAAGTGGTCGTCGAGCTGTACGGCAAGACGCGCGACGGCGAAGGCATCGTCGTGCGCCACAAGGACTTCAGGCCCTACTTCTACATGCTGGACCCCCCGCAGCAGAGCCGCGACTCGCTCAAAAGGGACCCGGAGGTCGCCGAGCTAAAGGATGTGGAGCTTTTCATCGGAACGGCGAAGAGAAGGTTCCTCAAGGTCACCATCCGGCACCCTTTCAAGGTGCCGCAGTACAGGGACCGCTACCGCTACGGCACGGAATTCTTCGCCGCGGACATACCGTTCGGCCAGAGATTCATGTACGATATGGACCTGGGCGCCTGCACGACGGTAATGGGGGAGGAGGCCCCGGATGCCGAGAGGAAGAAATATTCCACGAAGCTGGTGGTGAACGCGCACGGATACGAGGAATGCGCCCCTTTCCAGCCGTCTCTCAAGATACTGAGCTTCGATATTGAGAATTCCATCAAGAAGGACACCTTCGGACAGCTCTTCTGCATAGGCTGGCAGGTGCGCGAGCCCGGCTCGGCCGAGCTGCGCTCCGGGATTTTCACGGGAGGCGAGCCCGCCATATTGCGCTCCTTCGAGGAGTTCGTCCAGAAGGAGGACCCGGACATCATCACGGGCTACAACATCGACAACTACGATATACCGACCATACTGAAGCGCTGCGTGGCGAACGGCCTGCCGGAGCCCAGGTGGGGCAGGGACGGGAGCGCTCCGCGCAGCGTGAGCGAGCGCTTCTGGCGCGTCACGGGCCGGATGATAGCGGACGCGTGGTGGAACGCCAAGCTGGCCCTCAAGCCCAAGAAGGAAACGCTCAACGCCATCGCGAAGCAGGTCCTCAACGAGGAAAAACTGGACGTCGACCCGTTGCAGATAGACCGGGAATGGGCCCAGAACCGTGAAAAGGTCCTGGAGTACTGCAAGAAGGACGCAGAGCTCGCCCTTCGGATACTCGAGAAGATAAACATCCTCAAGAGGGGCATGGACCTGGCCTCCGTCTCCAAGCTTGCGCTCGACGACGTCGTCAACGGCCGAACGAGCACCCTCATCGACTCCATCCTGATACGCAAGGCGGACCGGGCCGGTATCGCGGTCCCGATGACGCGGCGCGATCGCAAGGACGACAAGATAGAGGGCGGCTATGTGCACATAATGAATCCAGGACTTTACCACTGGGTGTGCGTATTGGATTTTAAAGCCATGTATCCTAGCGTGATCATCGCGAACAACATTTGTTTCACGACACTTGACGCGAAGGGCGAGACCGTCAGCCCGATAGGCGTGCGCTTCCTGAAGAAGGAGACTAAGGAAGGCCTGCTTCCGGGAATCCTGTCCACGCTCATGAATGACCGCCAGGACGCGCAAAGGAAGCGCAACGAGGCGCGGATGGCCCAGAACAAGGCCGAGGCCGAATACTACGACGGCTTGCAGGACGCCGTCAAGATACTGATGAATTCCGTCTACGGCGTTTTCGCATCCGCATTCTACAGGTTCACCAATCAGAGCATAGGCGCCTCCATCACGGCCTTTGCACGGGAGAACATCAAGGGCGTCATTAAAAAGCTGGAGGCCGAGAAGCTCCCGGTCCTGTATTCCGATACCGACAGCGTCTTCTTCACGTTGCCGGAGGAACAGCGCAACAAGGACGCGGCCGTGAAGTTCGGAAAGTCAAAGGCCGAGGAGTTCTCCAAGGGCGGGGCGACGCTCGAGTTCCAGGGGATATACGAGCCCATGTTCTCCCACGGCGCCAAGAAAAGGTACGTGGCGCGCTGCATCTGGCCCAAGGATGAAATGGTCGTGCGCGGCTACGAGACGCGACGGACGGACGCCTTCGACCTTCTCAGCGAATCGCTGAACATCATATTCGAGCACGTTCTGGCGGACAGGATAGAGGATGCCAAGACCTACGCCAAGCAGATAGTCTCCGACGCAAAATGCGGCAAGGTCCCGGTGGACAAGCTGGTCATCTCGCGCACCGTGCAGGGCACGGGCGACGGCGAAGGCGCCTCGGTCTACAAGAACCCGGATTCGATGGCCAACGTCTCCGCGGCGCGCAAGCTCAGGACGCTGGGCTACGAGTTCGTGCCCGGCATGAAGGTCTCCTGGATAGTCACGGATGCGGCGAAGTCCCCCCAGCAGGTGGAGCCTTTCATAGACGGCCGGCCCTTCGAGTTCACGCCTGACTGGAGATACTACGCAAAGAGGCTCGCTATCTCGTTGTCGAGGGTTACCGAGCCCTTCGGCCTCGACGAGGAGACCTTGTTGACAGGCATCAAGCAAAGAGGGCTGGACAGCTTCAACTGCGATGAAGGGCCCAAAAAACCAGGCAAGGGCGCTCTCCGGAAGGACAAGGAGCCAGCATCCCGCAGCCTCGACGAGTTCATGTGAGCCCCCGCCCGGAATCAGATACCCTTCATCAATGGCCGGAATCCCTTATTAAGACATATCTGATGTAAACGTTTATTATTCGCTTACCCCATTCTTCTTTCGATAAGGATGTTCACGAGCCGTTTCAACAAGGAAGAGGCCTCCCTTCAGAAGGATTACATGATTGGAAAGGTCAAGAAAAGGAGGCTCATTGTCTTTGCCGGCGCTATTGCGGGGATGATGGCGCTTTACTTTGTGATGGTGCTCTTCCTCGAGCCATACAAGTTCGATCCGTTCTTCTTCCCCCTGTTCCCTTCCGTGCTGGCGTTCCTCATCTTCGGAGCCGTTTTCCTCGGGGTCGGAGCATACTTCAAGAGGAATATTTTCCAGCTTTCGGACCCGGAGGTGCAGCCGATGATGCGCACCAACTACGGGCGCATTGCGCTCGTGTGGCTCGTGTGCTTCCTCATAGTCTTCGTGATGGTCCTGCCCCTGACACAGTTCTTCCCCGGGGACGCGAACTACGCTGAAAGCTTCTCGAAGGACGAGAAGGACTCCCCCGTCGAATCCTACCTGAAGCTCGAGTACGAGGGCGCGGACAATTTCGGCACGGTCCACACGGAAATCACCGTGACCTCCCAGAACAATGTCCCCGTCGATTTCTTCCTGATGAAGAAGACGGACGCGGACCCTTACAATCGCAACAACACCGAAATCGATTTCACGCGTGCGCTCGTCGCCGTCACCAACGCGACCTCGTTCAAGAACACGGGAACGAACCTCGACCCCTCAAAGTACACATTGCTGATAATCAACTCCAATCCGGATGCGGCAAGCATCCACTACCTGCGCCTCCAGAGGACCTCGGACGAGCTCACGCTCGTGGTCCTGCTCTTCTTCCTGGCATACATGGGCATCGCCGCGGGCTGGTTCGCCGCTGCAAGGAAAATGGGAACCGGTCCGGCGCCCGTGCCGCTCCCGCCGGGACCGGGGCCGTCGCCCGGGCCCGCCGGGGCGACGTACCGTCCGGGAATGCCGGAGCAGGGTTACAGGCCCGGAGCCCCGGAGAGACAGGCCGGTGCAATGCCCGCGCCGAGGCCCATGCCCGCCTCTGCACCGGAGCCGGGAGCCATCAAGATCCCCGTCACATGCCCGGGCTGCGGCACGGCTTTCGATGTCATGAAAGGCGCCGGCCCGCTGAGAATCCAATGCCCGGCCTGCAGAAAGGAAGGCACGCTGGGAGCGGGTTCTCCGGCAATGCCGCCGCAGGCGCCGAGGCCCGCACCGGCGCCGACATTGCCGGCACCCGCACAGCTTCCGCCAGCGCTCGTTACCGCTCCCCTGGGCCCTGCGGCACCGCCCGCACCGGCGGGACCGGTCCCGAAGCGCAACATGTCATGCCCTCGCTGCAAGACCGTTTTCCCGATAGACGCCATCGAGGGCCCGCAGCAGATAAAGTGCCCCTCGTGCGGAAAGGAAGGGACCATTGGAAAGAAGCCACAAGCCCCGGCGGCGCCCCCGGCGGCTCCGGCACCGGCGCCTGAGGCTCCGCCGGCCCCCGCACCGGCCCCCCAGCTTCCGCCGGCTATCATCATCGCTCCGGCACCTGCGGCCCCAGCGGTCCGGACGCCCGGTCCGGCACCCGCCGCTCCGGCGGGCGGCAGGATGATAGGCTGTCCCCAGTGCAAGAAGCCCTTTGCGGTCACCGACCCGACGAGGCCGATAAAGGTCAGGTGTCCCAGCTGCGGCAAGGAAGGATTGCTCAAGAAGTGATTGACCGGAGTGGGGCTATGGGCCGCCGTTGGTTGTTATTCCTGACGCTCTTGCTCCTCGCCCTTCCGGCGGCATTCCCGGCGGAGGCGCAGGAGGTCAACGTGCCCCAGTGGAGGGTCGGGGACCGCTGGGACTACAAGGTATCCATCGTCTCCCAGTCCGGGACCACGTCCGGGAACATGGTCGTCAAGGTCACGGCCTCGGGGACGGTGACGGTCGGGAACGAGAGCATCCCCGCCTACACCCTCGCGGTATCGAGGCGCGAGCGCGGCTCCGGCCTCAACACCACCTACACCATAACGAAGCATGTTGCGAAGGCCACGCTTTGCACGATCTACATGGACTACACGCAGGTCATAACCTACGGAGACCTGGAATCCGAGGTCCATTCTTCGAATAATTATTACCCGTCGGACGGGCGTTACAGCTTTCCGCTGGGCGCGGGCCTGAACTGGAGCGCAGGCTACAGCCTCAACAGGACCATTCTCGTGGGCACAAGGCTCAGGAACGAGAGCACGACCGTCCTGACACCATACTCGTGCGAGGTCAGGGAAGGCCTCTCGGTGTCGGGCGGGATGTACATGTCCTATCGCGTCCGCTGCACCCCGGATGACACCGGCAACTACTCCTATTACTGGTACTCGGACAAGGCGCGCGGCGACGTCAAGATGGAGGAGTTCAACAGGGCCACGCAGGCCCTCACCACCATCCAGCTCACGAAATATTACAGGGCGCCGGAGGCCCCCCCGCTTTTGGGGCCGGACACGGAGAGGGCGCTCATCCTCCTCGGAGCGGCGTTCATCCTTCTTGCGGTCATGGCCGTGGTGGTGTACATCCGCTCGCGGCCCCCGAAGATACCGCCTCCCCCCACGGCGGAGGAGCAGGGCTCTGCGGCCTTCCAGTTCGTGAAGACCAGGGACGGATATTCCATGAAGTTGAACACGGTGGACCTCGTGTGCCCGTCGTGCAGGAAACGCTTCAGGGTCGTCGTGACATCCACGACCGCCAAGTGCCCCCACTGCGGGAAAGAGGGCCGCCGGACCTAGCAGAAGATATTTAAATCTACCATCCCTTTTTCCTGTCCGGTGAAAAAAATGAGATGGACTCTGGCAGCAGTGGCGTTCGTGATTCTGGCCGCTACCCTGTCCCCGCTGGCAGCAGCGGACGAGGATTCGCTGAAAGTGATAGTGCTGGTCGAGAACAAGGTCTATTCAATGGGCGCGACCGGCAAGATAACCGTCCAGGTATACGACAAGGCCAAGCTCACGGACTCCGACAGCACGCCGGTCGTGAAGATAGGCACCTATCCGCAACGGGACCTTTCCGTCACCAAGAAGTCCACCGGGATATACGAAGGCACCTTCACCATACGTGACGGCGATGCCTTTGCAGGCAGCTACGTCGGGTTCACCGCCTCGGCCACCATCGGGAAGGTCGATGCCAACGATACCTCCTACAACGAGGATACGGGATATGCGAGTATCTACCTAAGCGGCGGCTCCACCGGATTCGCCATCAAGTGCTACATCAAGGCCGTCTCCAGCAATGTCATCGTTCCCGGCACCAGGATAACTGTAGCGGCAGAGGCGACCCACAATGGGACCGCTGTCGTTCCGACCAATTTCAACATAACCGTTTCTTACACCGAGCCAAGCGGCAACCGCCACATGGAGACCCCGACCACGAACAACCCGACCACGGGCGTGCTGGAATGCATCTACACAGTGCCCCAGATAGCCTACAGCACGAGCATCTCCTTCGATGCCAAGGGCGATTACAAGTCCGAGACCCAGAGGGATTCCACATCCGTTTCGCTGGACTTCTTCTGCGTCATATATCACAACGTGAGCAAGAGCACCTCCGAAACGACCTTCGACCTCTATGTAGCGGATACCAACGGAAAGCCCGTGAGCGGCGCGCACATAGACCTCGCCTACTATCCCGACGGCCAGAACGCAAGAACGAAGTGGAAGGAGATAGGCATCACGGAATCCAGCGGTAAGGTCCGCGTCACCCTGAGCTACGATGTCGGAACGAAATACATCGATGTCTACGGCTACGTGAACGGCTCGGGCCTGATGCAGATACTGAAGAAGGGCAACACCCACAGGATATGGATATCACATGAGGTGACGTCGCCCAAGCCCTCCGGGAGTGAATTCGAGACCGTGTACGCGGGCACCGAGGATGTCTACAAGCCCGGCCAGGTCATCAATCGCGACTACGTCGTCTTCAACGATTCCAAGGCATGGGTCAGCAAGACCCTGTACTGCTACATCCTCCAGTCCACCTACAGCTCCGACATGATGAGCTCCCAGGTGACCTCCGTCGATGTGCGCATCCTCACGACGGACGCCAATGGCCGCATGCGCCTGACAATCACCGCTCCGGGAACTGACACCTACTTCTCGGTCTACTTCGAGAGCGCCACGGGCGTCCACCCGCCTGTAAACGGCTACTTCAACGACCATGTCAGCATGGACGGCCTGCTCTATTCCGAGGACAGCGACTACTTCGTGGCCAGCAAGTCCTACAGCGGAAAGGCGGTCGATGTGAAGATATCCTCGCTCAATGTCGGCTCGTCGACGACGGTCAAGGCGACCGCCAAGAGCACGGACGAACCCGTGGCGGCCGTCCTCTGGTATGTCGGGGACATCGACCCGTTGGAGAGCGGCGTTCCGGACCTCAACTGGATGCCCTGGCAGCTCGTCTACTCGTACATGACCAAGAGCGGGAGCTCGTACAGCGGCTCCATCGTGATACCGTCATTCATGCCCAAGGGCGAGAAGTACTCGGTCCTGGTGCTGGTGCAGCGCGACGGCTCCTCCACCTATGGCCTTGCGACCCTCAAACCGGGCCAGGGGACGACCCCGGCAGCGGGGTTCCCGTGGCTCATTGTAGGTATTGTGCTCGTCGTGGTAATAGTCGCCGTGGGCGTGGTGGCATTCATGATGATGAAGAGGAAGCGCGCCACGCAGCTCCCCCCCTATTCCTACTCCCCGCAGGGCGCGCCTCCGGCGGCCCAGCCCGGCCCATCCGAGCCCCAGCCGTATACTCCGCCCGCGACCTATGCCGGCCCCGCGCAGCCTCCGGCCGCCCAGCCCTACCAGCCGCCGACGGCCCAGCCCGGCCCCGCCTATTCGCCGCCGCCCCAGCCGGGGGCCTCATATTCACCACCACCCCAACCTGCGCCCGCCTATTCGCCGCCGCCTGCAGTGCCCGCACCCCAGCCCTACTACCCGCCGCCGGCCCAGCCCGCGCCGCAGGGTTACCAGGCCCCGCCGCCCGCTCCCCAGGCTCAGCCCCAGTCATACAGCGCTATCCAGCCTCCGCACCAGCCCATGCCAGCGACCTCGGCCATCCCCAATCCCAACGCCGAGAGCGTCAACCTTCCCAACGATGCAATATGCGGTTACTGCCACCAGTGGCTCCTGACGGGAAGCAAGGGACTGCTCTGCAGCTGCGGCAAGTACTACCACGAGAACTGCGGGACCATTCTCAAGAAGTGCCCCGCCTGCAGCACACAGCTCCAGAAGTGAGGTCGGGTTGCAGCGGATGAGAAGGCTCCTGGCGCTCGCGGCGCTCATCCTTCTGACGGCGTCGACGCCCCTGGCGGCGGCACGGGACAGTGCGCTCGTCATATTCCCGGTCTACGAGGAGAGGGCCCTTCAGCCCGGAGAGAGCGTCAATCTTTCATTCCTGACCTTCTCGAACGGGCAGCCATGTTCCGTCGATCCGATGCTCAAGGTTACTGTACAGCCCAGCAACGGGCTCGAGCGCAGCCTTCCGGTCAGCGAGAGCTCGGTGGGAAGATATGATGGCAACTATACACTGGTCGCCGCGGACGCCTCCTCCTGGGGAGATGTGTCCCTCCTGGCCGAAGCGACCAGGGGCCGCACCTCGGAAACGGACACGGAATACGATTCCGCAAGCGAGACCGTCTACCTGACGATGGACCGGCTCTACGATACCGGGGTGAGTTTGGGCGGCTACATTCGGGAGGCCTCGCGCTTTCCCCTCAAGCCCGGTTCGAATATCGTCATCGAATGCGTCATTTTCAAAGGGGGCGCGCCATTTGACCCGGAAGGGTTGCAGCTCTCAATCCGCCGGGAGCGGGGGGTCTCCCCGACATCCGTGGAGCCGGAAAAGGTCGCGCCGGGTCGTTATCTGGTCCGCTATGCCATCCCTGCGCTCGAGAGCAGTGACAGGTTCACCCTTCAGGCGACCTATCCCGGACTGGGCTACGAACGGTACGTGACCTCCTTCACGGTTGATTTCTTCACCGTACAGTATCATCAGGTGAAGGTCAGCGGGACGCGTGTCGATTTCGAGCTGCTCGTGTCCGACAGGGCGGGCAAGCCCGTGAACGATACCAGGCTCCACCTGACGCTTGGACCGGCAGCCGGCGGGAAGCCCTCTGAGATCGAGCCCAACAGGACGGACCGGAACGGTCGCACTAAGGCCTTTTTCGATTTTGGGGCCAAAACGGGCTCGGTGGCCATAACAGGCTGGGCCAACGCCAGCGGGCATTTCCAGTACTTCAGCGGGAGCCTTGCCCTGCCATGGGGCACGACCCAGAACTACAACTATCCCAATTTCCAGGTGAAGACCTTCGTCACGGGCGGGGAGAAGCGCCCGGGCGGCACCCTTGGCCTAACGTGCCTTGCGCTCTACAACGGGGCGCCGATGCGGGACCATCCCGTGGACTGCTATGTGAAGACCCTGGAGGTGCTGCCCGCCAGAAGCTCGGATATCGGGTACTATTCCAGCCTCTATTCAGCGGCGAGGACCGTGAGCGTCGAAGGCTTCCGCCGGACGACGGACGCCGAGGGCCAGTTCACGATGAACCTCACCTTCCCCGCCCTCAACACGAGCTACCTGCGGCTCGTCTTCAGGACCCCCACGGGTCCGTCCGTGCAGGATTCCTCGACGCCCCTGACCCTTGACGGCCTGAGCTATTCCAAGGACGACGTGTCCTTCAGTGCAAATGCCGAACCGCAGGCGCTAAATTACACCGAGGCCAAGTTCTCGGATGCGCGCCCCGGCTCGGCCCTAACGGTGAGGGCAACTCCCTTCGCAAGGGACACCGTGGCGGTGCGCGCCTCCTGGGCCGTTTCCACCAACCTGACGGGCTCCTCGGCGCCGTGGCAATCCTGGAGCACGATGGTCTACAACCTGCCGCGCAGGAGCGGCACGGACGAATTCCGGGGTAGCGTTTCCATACCGAAGAACCTGAGGGCCGGAACTAACCTCACCGTCACAATAGAGACCATCAACGCCAACGGTATCGTCAACACCTCCCAGTTCACGAGAACCCTCAAGGCTGCCGCTGCCGCCCCTTCGGAGAACGCGGACATGTGCTGCTTCATCACCATTGCGGTCGTGAACTTCATTCTCGTGGGCTACATGGTAGCACAATATATGATATCGAGGAGGGCGCCCCCGGAGCGCCACCTGGGGGAAATGGGCGCTGACGACACCATCCGGACGGTGCTCAGCTCGCCCCGGATGCCCGAGAGCTATCCGGTGAAGGTGGAGCTAGCGGCGAACGCCGACTGCGCCGTCTGCTCCAGGAAAATAGCAAAGGGCAACACGGCCTATCGCTGCTCCTGCGGCCGCGGCTTCCACGAGCACTGCCTCGGCAGGGAAGTGGCCAAGCCTCCCCCATCTCCATCAAAGGAGGAGAAGGCCCTCGCGCCGAATCCGGCGGAAAAGGCCCGGTCCGGCGTCATGGAAAAGGCGGCGCCGGATGCACGGCCCGAGGGTGAGGGCGAGGACGCAGCGCCGAAATCCCCTAGATGCCCGGTATGCGGCCGAGCGTGGACGCTCAGATAGGCCCGGAGGACACGGAGGGGCCTGATGCTTGCCTGCGCCATCGCGCTGTTCTGGAACGGGCTCCGGAAGAGAAAGGCGCCGCCGCCTGAGGAGGAATGATATACTGTGTGCCATTGACGGTCCCCCCGAGATGCGCTCAACGGGACCCATCAGATAGTTCTATATAGAAGCACACGCCCACCTAATTTCGGCCAACCTTTATATAGAACCGATGGCATATGACTACTCCCTTAAGGGAAAGGATGGAGGACTGTATATGATGGGACAAGGAGGAAATATGCCTATTTTTGTGCTTAAGGAAGGAACGCAGAGGGAGAAGGGCAAGGGTGCCCAGAGCAACAACATCGCCGCGGCGCGCGCGATTGCTGATGCCGTAAAGAGCACTCTCGGCCCGAGGGGCATGGACAAGATGCTCGTCGACTCCATGGGCGATGTCGTCATCACCAACGACGGTGTGACCATCCTCAAGGAGATAGATGTCGAGCACCCCGCCGCAAAGATGCTGGTAGAGGTCGCCAAGACCCAGGACCAGGAGTGCGGAGACGGGACCACGAGCGCCGTCGTCATCACCGGCGAGCTGCTCAAGCGCTCCGAGGAGCTTGTCGAGGCCAACGTCCACCCGACGATAATCACGGCGGGCTTCCGCATGGCCGCGGACCGCGCCTGCGAGATACTCGAGAAGCTGGCCGACAAGGTCAGCATCAAGGACCAGGGCACACTTCTCAAGATTGCGATGACATCCATGTCCAGCAAGGGCGCCGCCGCCCACAAGACCAAGCTCGCCGAGATCGCCGTCAAGGCGGTCACGAGCATCGCCGAGGAGCGCGACGGCAAATACACCGTCGACAAGGACAGCCTGCTTGTCGTCAAGAAGCACGGCGGAAGCGTCGACGACACCCAGCTCATCGACGGCATAATCCTGGACAAGGAGGTCGTTCACGCCTCCATGCCAAGGTCCATCAAGGACGCCAAGATAGCGCTCATCGACGCCGCTCTCGAGGTCAAGAAGACCGAGGTCGAGGCCAAGATAGAGATAACCTCGCCCGACCAGCTCCAGGCATTCCTCAACGAGGAGGAGAACATGCTCAAGAAGAAGGTCGACCTCATCAAGAAGTCCGGCGCCAACGTCGTCGTGTGCCAGAAGGGCATAGACGACCTCGTGCAGTACTACCTGGCAAAGGAGAAGATATACGCTGTCCGGAGGGCCAAGGAGTCCGACATGAAGAAGCTCGCCCGCGCCACCGGCGGCAGGGTAATATCCAACCTCAGCGACCTCTCGAAGGATGACCTGGGCCACGCAGCCCTCGTCGAGGAGAAGAAGATAGGCGAGGACAAGATGACCTTCGTCACCGGATGCCCGAAGGCCAAGGCCGTTTCCATACTCATCCGCGGCGGGACCGAGCATGTGGTCGACGAGCTGGAGCGCTCCCTCGAGGACGCCACCCGCGTCGTCGGCGTCGCCATCGAGGACGGCAAGGTCCTCCCCGGCGGAGGAGCGGTCCACATAGAGCTCAACCTCGCATTGAAGGACTACGCGGCCAGCGTCGGCGGCAGGGAGCAGCTCGCCATCGACGCCTTCGCCGATGCGCTGGACATAATCCCCAGGACGCTAGCGGAGAACGCGGGATTGGACCCCATCAACATGCTCATCGACCTGCGGAAGGCCCACAAGAGCAAGCATAGGTCCGCCGGCGTGAACGTGTTCACGGGCAAGGTCGAGGACATGAAGAAGCTCAACGTCATCGAGCCCCTGCGGGTAGACAGGCAGGCCATCCAGTCCGCCATGGAGGCGGCCGTGATGATATTGCGCATCGACGACGTCATCGCTGCCAAGGCCGGCAGGATGCCCCCGATGCCTCCGGGAGGAGGAGGAATGGGCGGCATGGGCGGCATGGGCGGCATGGACTAAAAGCACGAACATTTCCCCTTTCCCCGCGACCGAAGGCCGTTCGCCTCATGGCGGACGGAGACGGCGTGGGGAGAGGGGCGTATCTTATTTTTTGAAGGTGGTCTCCGGTGGCGGATGACAAGCGCGATTACTACGACGTGCTCGGTATCGCCAAGGGCGCCAACGCGGACGAGATAAAGCGCGCCTATCGCACATTGGCCAAGAAGTACCATCCCGACCTCAACCGGGACGACCCCAAGATCGCAGAGGAGAAGTTCAAGGAGGTCTCCGAGGCGTACGAGGTCCTGGTGGACGACCAGAAGCGCAAGCTCTACGACGCCTACGGCCACCAGGGAGTGAACCAGCAGTTCGGGAACCAGGGATTCACGTGGGACCAGTTCACCCACTTCAGCGACCTCGAGGACATCTTCGGGGACCTGGGATTTTTCGGCGGTGTCGACCTCTTCGGCCGCCGGAGGCGCTCGTCGGCGGGGCCCGCCCAGGGCGAGGACCTTCGGTACGACATGGAGATGTCGCTGGAGGATGCGGCCAGGGGCGTCGAGAAGGAGTTGCCCATCCCGCACAGCGTCTCGTGCAAGGAATGCAACGGCTCGGGGGCGGAGAAGGGCACCTCTCCGAAGAAATGCCCCAAGTGCGGCGGAAGGGGCCAGGTCCAGACCGTGCGGCGGCAGGGATACAGCCAGTATGTAACCATCTATCCGTGCGACGCGTGCGGCGGCAAGGGGACCTACATCGAGACGCAATGTGCCAGTTGCAAGGGCCGCGGGGCGGTCCAGAAAATCGACAAGATACAGGTCAAGGTCCCGCCGGGCGTGGACACCGGATTGAGGCTCAGGGTCCAGGGCGAGGGTGAAGCTGGCCGCCGAGGCGGGCCTTCCGGAGACCTGTACATCGTTCTCCATGTCAAGCCGCATCCCAAGTTCCAGCGCGACGGGGACGACCTGCATTACGATACCGAGGTCCCGTTCACGACGGCGGCGCTCGGCGGGGAGATTGAGGTCCCGACGCTCGAAGGTACGGTGCGGCTCACTATTCCAACGGGCACGCAGTCGCACACCATCTTCAGGCTCGGGGGCAAGGGAATGCCCCGCTTCGGCAGGACGGGCAGGGGCGACGAGTATGTGCGCGTCAAGATATCGACCCCCAAGAGCCTCAGCGATAAGCAGAAGGAGCTCCTGCGTGAGCTAGCAAAGGAATCTGGAGAGGAGCTCGAGGAAAAGAAGCCCTTCTTCAAGAAGTTCAAGAAGCAGTGAACACCCGCTTCAGCGTCCTTCAGATTTCCCATCTCCACTTCAATTATTTCCACAACCCCTAAATACGCGTAATCCAATCATTTTTCGGGTGTGAAGCATGGCGGTCAAGGAGGTCAGGACGAGCCACATTCTCGTGGCCACCGAGCAGGAGGCGCAGAACGTTCTCGAGCAGCTGAGGAGCGGGCGCAAGTTCGCGGAGCTTGCCAAGAAATTTTCCTCATGCCCCTCGGGCCAGAGCGGAGGGGACCTGGGCTATTTCACGAAAGGAAAGATGGTCAAGGAGTTCGAGGAAGTGGCGTTCATGCTCAACAAGGGCCAGTATTCCGGGCCCGTGCAGACCGAATTCGGGTGGCACATCATCCTCGTGACGGACAAGAAATAGGCCCCCCGCACTACCGTCAGTGATCAGCAGGACGCCCAGACACAGGTGAAATGAAATGGCAACAGGCGAGCCTTCGGCCCCGGACCCCCAGAAGGAGACCATCGAGGAATTGCTCAAGGGCGTCAGGACCATCGCGGTGGTCGGCGCCTCCGCAACTCCGGGGAAGCCGAGCCACCGGGTTACCTTCTATCTCATCCATGCGGGTTTCGAGGTTTACCCCGTGAACCCCACTATCCAGGAGCTCGGGGAAAAGAAGGTATACCCGGACCTCAAATCGATTCCGGTCAAGATTGATGTCGTTGATGTTTTCCGAAAGTCGGATGCGGTCATGCCGATAATCGAGGAGGCAATCGCCGTCGGCGCGAAGGCGATATGGCTCCAGGAAGGCGTCGTCAACGAGGATGCTGCGGTAAAAGCGCGCGCTGCGGGCCTGAATGTCGTGATGGACCGCTGCCTCATGAAGGAGCACAGGAAAATGACCGGTGCAACCGGGATATCACAATGAGCCGGGCGCCCTCTCAGTCCTTCATCTCGACATAGCCGCGGTCCTCATCGGCATGTCCGCGGGCGTAGTGCTTGTGCGTGATGTAGGTCCACTCGCCCGTTTTCTTGTCGACGGTATGCCTGCCCATCGTGTACTTGTCGCTCAGTTCCACCGTGTACGCATCGGGGTTCTCCTTCGTTTTGTCGATGATGGTCAGCGAGGTGTACGTGTAGTTGGGCGGCATCTTCTTCAACACGAATTCCAGGACGCGCCTGTCCTCGTCCGTCATGAGGTGGTTCCCCTCGTACGAGGTGCATGGTCCCCTGTCATTGAACCTCACCTGGACCGTGAGGCTCTCTATCCTGCGTTCACCGCGGTCGGAATAGGCGCGCATGCCCCTGGCAAGCTCGACGACGACATCATCCCTGCCGACGAGGACCTTCACGTCCTTGAAGTCCTTGGGAATCATGGTGGAGCCGGTATCCTGAGCGGCTTCGACGGCCATCTCGATGATCCTCTTCCTGCCGAGCTTCTTGAGTTCCTCGACCTTCAAAGGCTCCGGCGGCGGTCTGCCCCCAAACGGCGGCTTTTCGCTCATGTCATTCATCCCTTTACTTTCTCGAGCAATTCCTTGTAGACCTTCTTCTCGTCACCGTCACTCGTCTCCGCAAGGCGCCTCAGTATCAATTCGGGAGTGGAGCGCGCCGTGTAGTTCTGCTTCGGCGTCCTGTCCACCAGAAGATTGTAATCGGCGTCAAGGCCCTGCGCCTCTATGCCGTCCGTGCGGGCGCTCGTGAACTTGGATATCTCGCGGGCCATGTGCGTGACCACGATTATGCAGGAGCTCGTGGAGCGGGCACGCTCGAGCAAGGCGGCGACAATCCGAGCGCCGGCGTCCAGCTCGGTCATCGCCTCCAGTTCGTCGGCCAGAATGAGCTTCTTCGATGCGCCCGTGACGGCCGGCACGAGCGTCCTGAGGAAGCCCTCGAACGCTCCCGCATTGAGGTTCCTCTGCTGGGCGAAGAAGTAGAGCTGGTCCGGAAGCTGGATGGTCGCCTTCGAGGCGCAAACGGGAAGTCCGCAGCGCGCCATTATCACAATTTGGGCGAGCGTCTCCAGCAAGGTCGTCTTTCCGCCGCTGTTGGCGCCCGTGAGCAGGATGGCGTTGTCCTCGCCGCCGAATGAATAATCCACCCTTTGAAAGTCCTTGGTACGAGCCATCAGTATATGGGCGCAGCGCTCTATGTTGAAGTTCCGGCCCAGCTTCGGCGGAACGAGCCCGTAGTCGAGCGCGAACGCCCCAAGGGCGAACTCGAAATCGAACGCCAGCGCCTCCGAGAGCTCACGCTCCACCTCGGGACGCAGGTCCTTGCACTTCCTGGCCGCCTTTACCTTCTCCTCGAAAAGGGCGGTTCCGCTCTCAGCGACGATGCGGCGCTTTGCGCGCTCGAGCTCCTGGTCGTCTATTTCCACCGGGAATTTCATGACGAATGGAGAGTGGTCGTAGCCCGTGAGCTGCTTGAGCCGCGTCCGGCCGGAATTGAGGACCTTCGTGTAGATGTCCCTGACCTTCCGGGGGACGCCCTGCCCCAGGACCTCGAGCACCTCGTCGCCGGAGAGCTGCAGTTCCGAAGCGTGCTTCTTGAGCTCGGCGTTCATCTCGTCCCTGACGGTCATCACTGCCCTTTCGTAGCCCCTGAGGTCAATTTGCTTTCCCTTGAGCTTCTCAAGTGCGGGAACGATGTCCGCGCAGACGGATCTCAGGCCGAGGATGGAGCGCAGCGATGCCACTGTCGAGAGCAGCTCCGAGTTGAGCGTGAAGAAATCCAGTGCGGTCTCGGGGACCATCTCGAAGTCGCGGCATCCCGAAGGGATGAGCACGACGTTCTCCTGCCGGGTGAGGTCCAGCCTCCCCTGGCTCGAGACATAGATGATGATGCCCGCCTCCTCGAGGCCTGACGAATCCGATGAGGAAAGGACGCGGCAGTAGCGCGGCATTTCGGAGTTCGAGACCCTCTCGTACTCCTCCTCGTCCTCTATGAGAAGCACGATGTCGCCGTCGAACTTGGGTGACGGAGGCTTGGGCCTGCCCAACTTCTTCAGGAGCTTTTCAACATCGTCCCTAGGCAGGGCACCGACGCGAGCCTTGGCCTTCATGCAGACATCGAGCCTCTCCTTTATCGCGTCCGCGCCTGCGAGAGGCCTGAGCATGCGGATGCGATTCCTGGCATGGCCCGTGTGCGCATATCCCTGGAGCAGCTCCAGTATCTGCTCGTGCACAGTTTCCGCCTTCTCGTTGGCGAGAAAGCCCTCGAGATAGAGCCCCAGCAGCTCGGATATAATCTCCGAGGCGCGCCTTTCGCTTGCTCCGCTCGCCTCGCGGAACGCTTCTATGTCGCATTCCCGGGCCGCGCAGAGCATCGCCTCCTCGGTCTTGAAATGGGCCAGCAGCTTGCCCCTGAGCTTCTCCGAAAGCGGCATTCCAGTCGACAGAGCTACTAGGGGCCTTATTTACTTTGCTCGGTACCTACCAAATATGGTGAAACCAGGCCACCAGGCCGCAGAGCCACAAGGGAACACGTGATTTTCGGACGCATATCCCCTTGCGGCCTTGTGGCCCCGTGGCCTTGCCCGTTCAGTACCTGCCCTCTGCGGCGTATTCGGTCGTGTAGGCTACCTCTTCGGCGGGCTTGACAAGGCGCGCCTTGAGGATTCCATAATATTTCCTGCCGCGTGCTATCCACGGTTTCGTGTAGCCGCGGTCGTGGAGGAACCTCAGGATACCCAGCGTCCCGAACACCGCCACCGCTGTGACCACCTGCCCGTAGACGGAACCCAGCTCTATGGAAGCAGCGACCGCTTTGAGGCCCAGCACGCCCAGAACGGCGGGGAGGTTGATGACGAAGAGCGTCAGGAAGAACGCGGCCGTCATGAATATTGCCAGGTGCCTCAGGTACCTGTCCGTGAAGCCTGCCATGTGCTCCTCGGAGAGCTTCTTCTCCTCCAGCAGGACATGGCACCTTATGGAAGATTCTCCGACCTCGATGGAGAGCAGGAAGAAGAGCGCGAACACCACCAGCACGAGGGGCTCCGTGGAATTGTTCTTCATGCCGCCCGCGACGAAGAACATGAACATGGCGTATATGACGATGTGGACCGGCTTGCGGTGGATGACCCCGTACAGCCCGAACAGCAAGGGCGCCGAGTAGAAGCCCAGCACAAAGCTCTGGACCAGGATGTCCACCACCAGCCCCCCATCCCCCGACACGATCCAGATGAACAGCAGGATGCCCCCGACCGTACCAAAGAGGTGCCTCAGGTCCGCCTTGAACGGCATCTGGCCCTTGAGCTCCGGCAGTGCCACTATGAACGCCGAGACCGCAAGGGCTATCATAGAGCCCTCTATGGTCCCAAGGTCCTTGAGGACCTCGGACCTCAGCACCACCTCGAACGAGCCGCGGTTGAGTTCCCAGTTGAGCGCGAACGAGATGAATATGAACGCCGCCGCGAGACCCGTAAGAAGCAGGAGCATCTGCTTGACGGGCAATGGCCACTTGAATCCCTCGGGCGATGGAGCCGGCTCCTGGACAGCGTCAGGCTGGGTGTAGTACTGGGGCGACCACTCGTATCCGGTGTAGCCGGCGACAGTCGGCTCCCCCGAGCCCCATCCGGCCTGTTCCTGGTAGCCGGTCACGGTGCCGCTGGGGTCATAGGCTCCGTAGGCGGGCTGCTCGGGCTCCGCCGCATTTTCCTCCTCTCCGAACTCGTGGTACCCGCCGGAGGCATCGTACCACCCTCTGGCGGCCGGCCCCGTGTCCTCATCGGCGGGCTGTACGGGTCGCGGGTCGTACGCAGCGGGCTCGCGGTACTCCTCGGCAGGCGCCTCGGGGATGTTTTCCGTGAACGTCACGTCCTCGCGCTCTGGCTCCTGATATCCGTCCGGCTGGAGGTAATTGCCGTCGTCCGGCGGACGGGCCGGGGCCGTCCCCCGTCGGCGCTTCACCGGTTGCTGGTCCGTCATCCCGCCACCCCCGCCTTCTCGAGCACCCGGAACAGGGGCTGCTTTATGTCCCAGTCCATGACGACGGCGCCGTGCGCCCTCAGTTCCGCAATGAGGTTGTCCCTTTCCTGGACTATCATCTCCGCCCGCTTCGGGGTCTTTCCTTCCACGAGCTCCCTCTCGATCTCGAGGAGCGAGGGGCACAGGAAAATGACCTCGTAGCCGCGGTCCTTCATCAGCCTCACGGAATTGACCAGCGTCGGGTCCTCGTCGAGGCTGGAGATGACGAGCACGGTGCAGTGGGGGTGCAGGTGGGGCAGGGCCATCTCGAGCGCCGTCATCAGGGGCACGTTGCCGCGGGCGTAGGTCCCCACGAGGGCGCTCGTTATGGTCTGAATCTGCTTCTCTCCTATCGACGGGAAAACAGCCTTCACCTCGTCGTTGTAGGAAACGAGGCCTACCTGGTTCCTGTTCTTGAGCAGGAACGTCGCCATCGAAACAGCGGCCTTCACGCTGTACTCCAGAGGGTTCCTGAGGGGAGAGCCCTTGCCCGTGACCTCCCGGGCGTCCACGAACAGCATGACGTCCGCCAGATTCTCCTTCTCGTATTCGTTGACCATCCACCTCTGGTGGCGCACGGAGGCCTTCCAGTTGATGCGCTTGAACGCATCGCCCACGACGTAGTCGCGGATGTAGTAGAATTCGGCGCCCAGGCCGGCCTGCCGGCAGCCTATCGTCCCGAAGTAGGGGATGAGGTACCTGGAGCGGATGGGCACGTTCCGCACATCCTCCAGGCGCGGATACACGGAAAGGTAGCCGCGGTCTTCCAGTCGCTCTTCGTCGAAGAACAGGTGCGAGTAGTCACGGCGGCGCAGTATCAGAGGGCCGAAGACATAGTGGCCCCTGAGCGGGGTTTCAACGGTGTAGGCCATGTGCGCCTCCTCCCCGGGAGCTATGTGCACCGTCACCTGGTTAGCGCCCGCGGCTATCCTCATCTGCGCCGGAACGGAGTCGTAGACCTCGACCAGTGCGCTGCGGGAGCCCTCGTTCTTGACGTAGCCGTAGAGGTCGACGTAATCCCCCTCGAACACCTTGAAGTACGGTATCGGCCTCGTGACCGTCACCTTGGGCCTGAAGAATCCGTTGACTGCGATGAACGATATGAACAGCGCGCCCAGCACGAACAGCTGGTAGTCCCTCAGGAAAAAGCCGGCGAGCGCGGTGAGAACCCCGGCGGTGACGATGGTGGCGGCCTTCATCGTCCACATCTTACCTTCTCCTCCACTCGCGCACCCTGGTGACCATGTCCTCCATGTCCATCAGGTGCACTCCGTTGGGGTCCTGGATGAGCTCGAACAGCTTGTCGTCGCCCAGTGCGGCCTGGATGTTGCTGGCGTCCATCCGCTGGAACTCCTCAGCATACAGGCCCAGCGACAGCCGGACCTTTTCCAGGAGCGCGGCCCTCAGCCGCAGGCGGTCCTCCGCCCGGAATCGGGGTTCCTCCAGGTGATGCAGGCTCACCTGGCCCAGCGCATCCTCGTGTCGCCATTCAGCGGGCGAGCGGACCCGCGACGCGGCAACTATCAGTGCGATCACGGCAAGGATGCCAACTCCCGCTTTTCCGTAGAGGCTGTCCATCAGGAAGATCTCGATGAAAAGGCCGTCGCGCCACGCACCCTCGCGCACCGTCGTCGGCTTGTGACGGGTCTCGTCGAAGATTATCTCTTTGGCGCCGGGGAAATATTTCTTGATGGCCGACAGGATGTACTTGGAATTGTCATGGCGGCTCCACATGTCGTTTATGAACATGCCGGGGTCCGAGATGATGATCGCGGCGCCGTCGAGGTTCGCCCTGTTGACGGTCGCTATGACAGGGTACGGATTGGATTCCTCGTCGAGGTCCCGCTCGCCGTTGCCGTTCTCGTCCAGCCAGGAATCAGGGTAGGTCATCGCCTTGACCTCGCTGGAGGAGACCCTCTCCAGGACCGTGGGCGAGTTGAGCAGCAGCGTGTAGGGTGTGCCGTCCAGCGTCGTGTTGACCTTGACGAACGCCGGGTTCCTCTCGAACGCGGAGCTCCAGAGGCGCTTCCCGGCGAATGAGATCTGGGCCAGCTTCTCCGACAGTTTGGACCCGTAGCCGAAATCGTCCGCAAGGATGATGTATCCCCCGCGCTCGACATAATCCAATATAGCGTTGAGCTCCTGCTCGAGGTAGGGCTTCTCCACCCCTATCACCGCGAGCACGCTCTCGCCCGTCGACAGCTCGTCCAGCATAATGGGCGTTGATATCATGGATGAGGTCTTGTAGCCGCGCTGCTTGAGGCTGTTCTTCATCGCCGACAGGTCGTTCCAGTCGTCCTCGTAGGCGGAGAGCTGCCTCGTGCCGGTGAGGAGGTCCGCCAATGCGAGCACGAGGAGGAGCCCCACAAGGATCAGCACTGCGGTGCGCAGTTTTCGCTCCTTTGCCTTTTTTACGATAGAAGCGAGCATCATGCCGCCTCATGATACCGCACTAGTCTTTAATAAAGTAATCCGGTCCCTAGCATATCGGTAGAGCAATGTTGCAGGCATGGAAAAGTTATCATAATACCGCGCCATTACATTTTCAGCAGTCCAAATTAAACGCGCGGGGAGGAATTTAGGTATGAGCATCAGTGGCAATGGGCGCGGGAACCTGACGAACCAGAACGAGACCGTCAAGGCATTTACCGTCGGAAAAGGATTCGTCAACGGGGCCGGAAAAGGATTCGTCAACGGGGCCGGGAAGGGTTTCGTGAACGGGGCCGGAAAAGGATTCGTGAACGGGGCCGGAAAAGGATTCGTCAACGGTACCGGGAAAGGTTTCGTCAACGGTGCCGGTAAGGGCTTCGTGAACGGCGCCGGCAAAGGTTTCGTGAACGGGGCGGGAAGGGGGTACGTCAATGGTGCCGGGAAAGGGTTCGTGAACGGGGCGGGGAGGGGCTATGTCAACGGCGCCGGAAGGGGATACATCAACGGGGCCGGCCGCGGGATGGTCAACGGCAACGGGCTCGTGAACGGTTTCGGCAAGGGCGGTGCGGTACCAACGGAAGGGAAGCCGCGCTCGAGCCGCAGGCTCAAGGGAATGATGGCCGCTCTCGTAATAATTGCGCTCATCTCAGTTCCGCTGGGAATGGCGTGGCTCAACGCCTCCAATTCAGCGGGAGGAATCAAGGTCGACCGCGATTTCTCGGACTGGAATGATGTCGAAAAGGTCCAACTTGCGACCTCCTGCCCCGACGCCAACATCGACCTTTCCTCCTGCGCCGCATCCGTTTCCGGCGGCACGCTCCACCTATACGCCAGCGTGAAGGGCACCATGTTCGCTGGCGGGGAAGACGGCATGACGGACATGCTGAGCGTGTTCGTGGACGCGGACAGGAACTCCAACACCGGTTATCGCGTCGGCGGAATCGGTGCGGATGACATCGTCATATTGTGCGGGGCCGACAACAGGGTTGCCTCGTGCGCCTACCAGTCCTACGACGATTCCAGGGACAGCACCGGTCTGGACTGGAACGCCTGGAAGAGCCCCATGCCCGCCAAGGCAGCCGTAAAGGGCGGGCAGCTCGAACTGGAGCTCCAGGCCTCGGAGCCATGCGCTTCCGGAACGGAGACGCTCTTCCACTTCCAGAATCACGATGGTGTCTCGGACGTTTCCGAGACGGTCATCGGAGCCCAGCGCGGCACTCTAATTGTTAAAGAGACACCGGCCGGTTCAATAATCACAAGGTCAGCGGGAACGAAGCTCCTCACGCTGGAGCTCGCCGCCAGCGGCCGCGATATCAAGGTCACGGAGATTTCCCTCGCAAAGACGGGCACTGCGGACATTGGAAGCATTCTCATCAACGGTGAATCGCACGCCGTCAAGGCAGGCACCGCAACCATCACGTTCGAGCCCGCCCTCCTTGTCCGCAAGGGCACGAGCGTGAAACTGGAAATAGGGGCGGACACATCGGGCGCCGTCCCATCCTCATCTCTGGGAATCGGGCTGTCCTCGGCCCGAAACGTTCGGGTAGCATCCGGTGCGGTAACGCTGCTCGGGACGTGTGCGGATTCCATGGCCTACATACAGCAGGCGCCCGCCTCGGTCGTGATAGACGGCGCCTTCGCGGACTGGGGAAAGCGCCAACCTGCGACGGACGACGCAAAGGGAGATTCGGGGAACGCGGCCACGGACATAACGCGCTTCGCCTCCGAAAGCCTGCCGGGCAGGGCCTCGTTCTACTTCAGGGTGGACGGCTCCATGATGGCCGGCGAGAGCGTGCCCGTGACAGCGCCCAAGGTCGCTTCCCCCACGAAACAGGGCTCGAGCGACCCGGTGCCAAGCGGCACGACGACGGTCGTGAGCCCATCGGACATCCAGGCGCCGCCGCTGCTGGGCGAGGACGTCGCCCGTATACTCATCGACACCGACCGGAACCCCCAGACAGGCTACAATCCGGGAACCATATCGGCTACTGCAGCTCTTGCGGGAGCGATGCGCTCGGCGCCGACGAGCATTGGCGCTGACGTCATGGTAGAGATAAAAGGCAAGAACGGAATCGTGTTCTCGAAGACCATCTTCAAATTCGCGGGCGCCAGCCAGCTCGTATGGAGCTGGACGCCGGCCGGCGAGGCCGATGTGGCCTCCGACTCGGCCCAGCTCGAGACCGGAATAGACCTCGGGGCCATCGGCGTCGGAACCGTCTCATCCTACGACGCCTACATCTCAATCTCTGATTGGAATGGCATCGCCGACGTTACGGAGCCCATCCCGGCTGGTGCCTCGAACGGCGGCCGTTACTTCAATGATAAAAGCCAGCTCGCCTTCGCGAGCGGCTTCGATGCTGCGGCCACCACGGACGACATCAACGGCATTGTTCTTGCGGACCTCGACAACGACGGCGACCTCGACATCGCCACCGCAGGCTCCAGCGGCGAGACCAACGAGGTCCAGATATGGCAGAACGACGGCTCGCCTTTCTCGGGGACATGGACGTCCCAGGCCGTGGGCTCATCATCGGACTCCGTCTTCGCTATTGCGGCCGGGGACCTCGACAACGACGGCGACATCGACCTTGTCACGGGCAGCGGCAGCAGCGAGGACTACGAGGTCATCGCCTGGCAGAGCGACGGCTCGCCTTTCGACGGAGGCTGGACGGCAAACGATGTCGGGACGATAAGCGACAATGTGTACTCGGTGGCACTTGCGGACCTCGACTATGATGGCTATCTTGACATCGCCACCGGTGGGGGGACTGCTGGGTCGAGCGGTCCCATCACTGTCTGGCAGAACGACGGTTCTCCATTCTCCCTCACTTGGACATCGAACAGCGTCGGATCGCTCACAGATTGCGTCTATGGCGTTGCTATATCTGACTTGGATGGCGACGGGTACCTGGATCTCGCCTGTGTCAATAGACTTGTCTCTGAAACCAAGACTTTGACCATCTGGCAAGGCGACAAGACGCCGTTCACGGATGGCTGGAAGAAGTGGGATGTCGCCTCCACGAGTTCCCGGCTCACGTGTATAGCGGCGGGGGACCTGGATAATGACGGCTACGTCGACCTGGCCACAGGGACGGACACGGGGGACTCCATCGCAACGATCTACGTTTGGCAGAGTGACGGCACACCATTCGATGGCGGCTGGAAGAAACAAGGCGTTGCCCTGCTCGATGACAAGGCCAACTCCATCAAGATAGCCGACCTGGACCACGACGGCCTTATGGACTTGGTCACCGGGACAGGTGTCACCGAGAACTACGAGGTGATAGCGTTCCCCAACAACGGGAAGCCGTTCGGCGGGAAATGGGCCCAGTCCGATATCGGTGCGGACGCTGCGACGGATGGTATCTTTGCAGTAGCAATCGGAGATGTGGACAACGATGGGGACCTTGACATTATCACGGGCAGCGATTCCGTGAACGAAGATTACGAGCTGATAGCCTGGAAGAACACCCTCACTCATAGGAACATGCCGTACAATTCCACCGCAAATAGCGCTTGGGAAGCGGGCGAGGACGTCCGCGGCATGGCAACGGCGGATTTCGACAGGAACGGCAAGCTCGACGTGGTGATGGTGGCAGATACTAGCGCGGGATACGAGGTCGAGGTGCTCTCGGGCGGTAGTGCACCTTTCTCCGGCGTCTGGAGCAACAATTCGATGCAGGTCTCGGACAATATCCTGTGCGTTGCTGCGGCGGACTTCGACAACGACGGCTGGGTCGATATCGTCACCGGGAGCGCAAGCAGCGCAACAACCGAAATTCTGCTCTGGGAGAACGACGGGACGCCATTCAAGGATCCCTGGCTATCATATGATGTCTGCGCCATGACCGATGATGTACGATCCATTGCGGCGGCGGACTTCGACAACGACGGCTGGACGGATATCGTGACGGGCAGCTATTACACCCAGAACCATCAGATAAATGTGTTCGAAAACGACGGGACCCCATTCGATAGCATTTGGACGATGACCGAGGCCGGCCTGAGCTACTGTACTGCGGCGTCTCTCGCCGTGGCGGACTTCGACAACGACGGCTGGACGGACATTGCCGTCGGTACTTTGAAGGACAATTCCAGCGCTTCCTTGAACAAGAAAATCAAGGTCTTCGAGAACGACGGCACCCCGTTCGATGGACTGTTCACTGCTCACGATGTCGCCGATGCTGACGATGTTGTGAACGGAATCGTCGCCGCGGACCTCGACAACGACGGCTGGCCCGACCTTGCGACAGCGAGCGGCGCTTTGGCCACAAACGAGGTCATGGTCTGGGAGAACGACGGGGCCCCCTGGGATGGGTGGGGGGCATCGAACGGCATAGGCTCGACCGGCGTGAACACCTACGGAATAGCGGCGGGCGACGCCGACAACGACGGCCGTATCGACCTCGTGACCGGGAGTGCGTACCAGTCAGGCGAGGACGAGGTCATTATTTGGAGAAACAGCGACTCCACTCCGTTCGTTGATGCATGGACCAAGAACGGCGTCGGCGATTCTACGACTGATGTGACCTCGGTTGCATTTGGCGACCTGGACGGCGATGGCGATCTGGATGTAATGTCGGGCTCCCTCTATTCCAGCTCCGAATACGAGGTGTTGTCGTGGGAGAACTTGGGAGCGCAGGCCACAGTGACAGTCACAGATACCTCGCCCTCCTCCCTGCTAAGGGGCAACGCGGACGATTTCCTAAGAATCACGGTGACGCACAACGGCATCTCGGGCGACGATGACATCGAGCTGGCCAAACTCCGGGTACACTTCCACAATGGCGGAGGCTACCTCACGGATGCCCAGATGGACGACACATTCACCTACTACAATATCTACATCGACGGGGGAAACGGAATCTACGACGGAAGCGATACCAAGCTCACAACCTCCTACGTCCGGAGCAACGGCTTCCTCACCATCACCTTTGACGACCCAGATTCCGTTGCAACGGTCACTGCCGGAAATGCAAAGACATACTTCCTCGTGCTCACGACCTCGAGCGGGGGTACTCTGGTCACGGACTTCTACCTCGAGTTCGATCCCGACGGGTTCACGACATCG
>Ga0315287_10000164_pt1 | contig 56222 bp, 44 predicted proteins | sample YL17G11_0_MG_FD_205037 | JGI IMG/M metagenome (GOLD analysis project Ga0315287, IMG submission 205037) | Sediment microbial communities from Yellowstone Lake, YNP, Wyoming, USA - YL17G11_0 | ecosystem: Environmental > Aquatic > Freshwater > Lake > Sediment | place: USA: Wyoming | collected...
CCATGAAACGCCAAGCCTACGGATTTCGAGACACAGAGTTCTTGAAACTCAAAATCCTCGGCATTCACGAAACCAAGTACGCTTTAGTCGGATGAACCACATTTCCAGTGGTCAGCCAGTTGCAGAATCTCGCCGCCTCGTACCAGCTTGTGCCGGCCGTCGGTTGCGAACCGGTCCAACCCGAATACCCCGCGTTTCCGACGGCGGGAGCCGCCGCACGGACAGCCGCCCACTGCGCAGCCGTCACTTCGTAGGTGCCGATGCGGTAGTTGTAACTCACAGCGCCATAGCCGGTGTCGTCGGTCCCGTTGCCCGCGTTGCCCACGGTGACGAAATCCATGTTGATCGTCGTGCTGCCGCCACCACTCGCGTTGGGGTGGGTGATGGTGTCGGCTTGTGCAACGACCGCGCAACACGCCACGGCCGCCGCCAGAATCGTCAAACTCAGTTTGTGCATATTCATGTCTCTCTCCTCACATCGGGTGAAAATGTTGGAACTCGTAATACTCTTGACAAATGACAAAGGCAAACCACCTACTGCTGCGCGCGACACAGCACGCGGCACATTACACAAAAAGGGAAAACACCCAGCCCAAGAACGGCCCGCGGCAAGGCGATGCCTTGCACGAGGAGCACAGGGGCTTAGGGTGTCAACGCTGCCTCTTTGACCGGGTGACAGCAATTTCTCGCATAACTGCGATAGGTGGAGTATATCAAACTTCAGCCTGCCTGTCGAGCATTTTGCGAGTGATTTCAAAAAATCAGGAAATTAACTCTGTAGATTGGTAAAGGACTATCACCAGGAGGGGGATGGGCCAGGGATGAGCGGCCCTCACCCTAACCCTCTCCCGGAGGGAGAGGGGACCGCGTTCTCGGTAATACTTGCGTAATTGCCCGTGACAGTCCTATTGCCCCCCTGCTACAATCCCGACGATAGGGTCGGCAAAGCGCTCTTGCTCACGAATGGGGGCCCCTTGGCTTCAAACCTGGAAACAGACGGACTCGGCGCCTCGTTGGCCACGCCGCGAGGTTGTGAAAAAATGGGGACAGGCACCTCGCATGACACCGATCTCGCGGGGATTGCACATGTCGGCTCGGAGCCAGTCCCCATTTTTTCACAACCGCCACACGGGCACGCAATGGGTGCGCAGGGGACTTGGGCTGAGTCGGCCTTGGCTGCCAACGCCGAGCAACGGGGTGCTGCCGCACGAACGAACGTCCCCCAGATTGCGCGGCATCCGCAGCGGCTTTCGCCGCCGGAGTTCTATCGGGCGGCCTACCCTGCGATGTTCCTTTCCCGCCGCATCGAAGACCGGATGCTGGAACTGTTTCAGAAGAGCTACGTCAAGGGGACGGTCACGACCAGCAGCGGCAACGAGGCGACGGCCGCAGGCATGACGATGCCCCTGCGGCCGAGGCGCGACGTGGTTTCGCTGCTGCACCGCGACCTGGTGGGCCATCTGTTGTTGGGCGCCACGCCGTACCAGATGTTTTGCCAGTACATGGCCAACGCCCAAAGCCTGACGCACGCCCGCGAGGGCAACGTTCACCACGGCGACGCGGCCGCCCGCCGCTTCCCGATGATCAGCCACCTGGGCAAGATGCCGAGCCTGGTGGTTGGCGGCACGTGGGCGGCCCGGCGCCACGGCGAAGAGGTGTTCGGCCTGGCCGTGATCGGCGATGGCGGCAGCAGCACGGGCGAGATCCACGAGTCGATGAATCTTGCTTCCGTCCACAAGGTTCCGGTGGTGTTCCTGATCGAGAACAACGGTTACTCGTTCTCGACGCCGACCGCCCTGCAATACAACTGCCGGCGGCTTTCCGATCGCGCGGCCGGCTACGGCATCACCGGCCGCACCATCGACGGCCTCGATGCGTGGGGAGTCTATACGGCGGTCTGCGACTTGCTGGACGCCATGCAAGAAAACCCCATGCCGGCGATCTTGGAGTGCGTGACCCTGCGGCTGCAAGGCCACGCGGCCTACGACAAGGGCGACTACGTGCCTGCCGAATTGATGCAGCAATGGCGGCAGCGCGACCCCGTGCCGGCCGCGCGGCGGAAACTGCTGGAGGTGGGCGGCATGTCGGAGGCGGAGGTCGTGCGGCTGGAAGAGGCGGTCGACGAGGAAATCCGCTCGGCATTGAGCCAGGCGATGGCGGTCGGCCGGCCCGACTCGCGACTGGCGAAGATGAGCGTTTTCGCCGACGTGCCGCCGGCCACTGTCAAGCCGTATCATGCCGCGCGAACCAAGAACGGCGAGGCCGTTGGCCGGGCGTTGGACTACATCTTGTCGCACAACCCCCGCGCGTTTCTCGCCGGGCTCGACGTGGGCACGTACGGCTCGGCGTTCAAGACCTGCAAGGGACTGATCGAACGTCACGGGCCGCAACGCGTGTTGGACATGCCCCTGTGCGAATCGGCATTGGTGGGCTTTTGTCTGGGCGCGTCGCAGGTGGGCGCGCAGCCGATCCTTGAGTTCCAGTTCGCCGATTTCTCCACGGAGGTAGGCTCGCAATTGGGGCTCAACGCGGCGACGTGGTATTTCCGCGCCGGCCGTCCCGCCCCGCTGCTCTTGCGGCTGCCGTGCGGCGGCGGGTTGACGATGGGCGCGTTCCACTCCGGCGAGTTCGAGGGGCTTTGGTCGCGATTCCCGGGACTCAAATTGCTCTATCCGGCCACCGCCCAAGAGACCTTCGAGGCCCTTTTGGCCGGATTCTACGACCCCAACCCGTGCCTGGTCTTCGAACACAAGCTGCTCTATTGGAGCAAGGCGGGCGAGATCGACTTCGACGGCAACCTGGCCGCGGTGTGGCGGGCGCGCCGCTACACGGAAGGCAAGGATGTCACCCTGGTGGCCTTTGGGGCCATGGTCCACGAGGCGTTGGCCGTTGCCGCCCGCAGCCAGCGCTCGATCGAGGTCTGGAACCCGTTCGTGCTACAGCCGCTGGAGATCAAGCCGATTCTTGAATCGGTGCGCAAGACGGGCCGGTTGCTGGTGGTGCAGGAGTGCCCCGCGGTGCAGGGTTTGGGAGATCAGGTGATCTCCCGGGTGAGTCGCGAAGGTTTCGCCGCCTTGCGATGTCCGCCGAAGCTGCTGGCGGCGCCCGATCTGCCGATTCCCTTTGCCCCCGAGTTGGAATTGCAGCACCGGCCCAGCCAACAGGGCATCGAAGCGGCGGTGGAACAGATGTTGGGGGGCGACTAATGGACGCAACGCCCTTTCGCATGCCGCTGTATCTGCCCGCCCAGGGAGCCTCGGAGTTGGAGGCCACCATTATCGAGTGGCACGTGGCCGAAGGAGATCGTTTTCGCAAGGGCCAGCCGCTGGCGCAGATCGACAGCGCCAAGTCAGTGTTCGATTTCGAGGCGCCGTGCGACGGGATGGTGATTCGGCGTTTGCACCTCGAGGGAGAGACCCTGCCGATGGTGGAGCCGATCATGGAGATCGAGACCTCGGAGGCGGCGATGCGCGATTGGATTCCGCCGGCCGTGGCGAGCGAACTGGCCGTTGCTTGGACCGAGGCCAAGCCGGCCGCCGCCAGCGCGGCGCCCTCGATCGAGCCGGTGGTGATCCTCGGCGTGGGCGGCTACCTGCCGCAGCGCGTGGTCGACAACTCCGAGTTGGTTCAGGCGTTCCCGGAAATCTCCGCCGAATATGTCTACCAGGTGACGGGTATCCGCCAGCGCCGCTGGGCCGACGAGGATGAAAAACCTTCCGGCATGGCGTTTAAGGCATCGCTGGAGGCCATCCGCAAATCGGGCATCGCCACCAAGGACATCGACGCCATCGTGCTGGCCACCACCACGCCCGACGTGGCCATGCCCTCGACGGCGGCCATTCTACAGGACCGCCTGAATCTGCCGACGATCCCGGCCTTCGACCTGAACGCGGCCTGCTCAGGCTGGCTGTACGCCGTTTCGGTTGCACGGGGCATGATCCTCTCCGGCATCGCCCGAAACGTGCTCACCGTGGGCGTCGACATGCAGTCCCGCCTGTTGGACAAGTCGGACCGCAGCGCGTATTTCATCTTCGGCGACGGGGCCGGGGCGGCGATCATCTCGTCGGGCACGTCGGGCCATCGGATCCATCATGTGCAACTGGGCGCCGACACCCGCGGCCTGCACATGGCCCGCCGTTGCGAGCCGGGCTATGCCATCAGCAACGGCCAGGGCGATATCGACCCCTGGATTCGGCTCGACGGCCAGGCGCTGTTCCGTTTTGCCACCGAGAGTTTCACCCAGATTATTCGCGAGTCGATTGCCAAGAGCGGCTGGAGCCTGGACGAAACCCGCTGGATCATTCCCCATCAGGCGAACGGCCGCATCCTCAAGGCCGCCGCCAAGCGGAGCGGCTTGCCCTTCGACCGCTTCTACCTCAACGTGGAGCGCGTGGGCAACACCTCCAGCGCGAGCATCCCGCTGGCGATCATCGAGGCGGAGGACAGCCTCCAGAAGGGCGACAAGGTGATTCTCTGTTCCGTCGGAGCGGGCATGACCACCGCGGCGATCTCGGTGGAGTGGTAATTTCGCGATCTTCCGGGCATTCCGACGTGAAGTGCGCATCATCTCAGACGCCACCACCCGGCTGTGGGGGGGCCGTCCTTGTCATTACGCCGATTAGGTGTCAGAATAGCTAAGCTGCGACGGCTATTCGGGCCGTTGTCACTGTTGTGCTGCCCCACCGGAGGAGAAGACCGCATGAATCGCTGCATCGCTTGCCTGCCTTTGTCGCTTGTCGTTCTGGCATGTACCGTCATCCCGTCATCCGCCGCGGACCCAACAGCGGCGAAAACGCCTGCCGAGCCGGCCGCCGCCGCACCGAGCACGTACACCGTCAAGAAAGGGTCGCTGAAGATCACCGTCGATCTGGACGGCGTCTTCGAGGGGCAAGCCGCCCGTGAAATTTTCGTCAAGCCCGAAGAGTGGAGCACGTTGACCGTGCTCGAAGCGGCCGCACACGGAACGCTCGTGAAGCAGGGCGACGTGGTGTTGAAGCTGGAGACCGAAAAACTCGACCGGGCAATCGACGACCTCCAGGCGGAGTTGAAACTGGGCGACATCGCGTTGCAGCAGGCGGAAGACCAGTTGCAGGCTCTCGAAAAAATCACGCCGCTGGACCTGGAAGCCTCTCAGCGGGCGGCCCGCATTGCCGAGGAAGACCGCCGGCGGTTCTTCGAGACGGAGCGGCCCTTTGTGCTCAAGGCCACCGAGTTCAGGCTGAAGATGGCCAAGGAGATGCTCGAATACGAGCAGGAAGAGCTCCGCCAGTTGGAGAAGATGTACAAGGCCGACGACATTACCGAGGAGACCGAGCAGATTGTGCTGAAGCGGGCCAAAGACGCCGTGGATCGCGCCAAGTTCAGTGTCGAAGCGGCCCAACTCGATCACGACCAATCGTTAAAGTTCTCTATCCCCCGCATGGACGTCCAGGTGAAGGACTCGACGCAGCGCAAAGCGATCGACTGGGAGAAGGGCAAAGTTGAGTTGCCGCTGGCGCTGCAGAAGCAGCGGCTGGAACTGGAAAAACTGAAAATCCAGCGCGTCCGCAACGACGAGAAACTCAAGAAGCTGCTGGCCGATCGGGAATTGATGACCGTCAAGTCGCCCATCGACGGCATCGTGTATTATGGGAAGGCGACCCGCGGCAAGTTCGGCGATTCAAACCTCGCGGCCGAGACGCTGCGCCGCAATGGCAGCATCCTGGCGAACCAGGTGGTGATGACCGTCGTGCAGCCGAAGCCGCTGTCGGTTCGTGCCGCCGTGCCCGAGGACCAACTGCAACACCTCCGCCCCGGCCTGAAGGGTACGGCAACTCCGGCCGGCTATCCCGACGTGCATCTCCAGGCCACGCTAGATCGCATCAGCGACGTTCCGGTTGCCCCCGGCAGCTTTGACGCCCGACTGACGCTGGCGGACGACGGCAAGTCGGCCTCGCTTGCCCCCGGCATGGCCTGCAAGGTGAAGCTGGTTCCGTACGTCAAGGCAGACGTCCTGAGCGTGCCGTCCAAGGCGGTCATCAACGACGATCTGGACGAGCAGAAGCAGTACGTCTACGTGCTCGACAAGGACGGCAAGGCCGTGAAGTGCCCGGTCGCGGTGGGCAAGAAGACCGACAAGCAGGTCGAGATCCTCAGCGGGCTCGCCGAGGGGGCTCAGGTCTTGCTCGAAGCGCCCAAGGACCAGAAATAGCCGCCGCGTTACGGAAGGGCCGAAAAATGCGAGTGCGATGCGTTTGGATGGTGGCGATGACGCTGTTCTGCCTGCCGGTCTGGGCGGATGATGCCTCGCGCCCGACCATCGGGGAAAAAGGGGACAGTCCCCATTTGTGCGAAGCACCCTTCGGGCCGTTCCGGCAAATGGGGACTGTCCCCTTTTTCCCCGACGGGCCGAAACCGAAACCCATCGAGCCGCCAACCACCGAAACGATCGAGCAGACGATCCGCCGCGGCGTCGAGTTCCTTCTGAAGCGGCAGAACAAGGACGGCTCGTGGGGATCGGCGAACAGCACTCGGCCGTCCGAGGTCACGGCGCCCATTCCCGGGGCGCATCACGCATTTCGCGCCGCGGTCACGTCGCTGTGCATCTCGGCATTGATCGAGACGGGCGGCAGCAGCGCGGAGGTCAGCCAGGCGATCGATCGCGGCGAGGCCTGGCTGTTCGTGTACTTACCCAAGGTCCGCCGCGCCACGCCGGAGGTGTTCTACAACACGTGGGCGCACTCCTATTCGATCCAGGCCCTGGTGCGGATGCTCGGCCGCCGGCCCAACGACGCCGCACGGTGCAAGAGAATCCGCGAGCTGATCGAAGGCCAGATCGGGATGCTCAACCGTTATGAAGTGGTCGATGGCGGTTGGGCGTACTACGACTTCAACGCCCATACGCAGAAGCCGAGCGGCTCGACGATCAGTTTCGTCACGGCCACGGCCTTGGTGGCGCTGTACGAAGCGCGGCAAGTGGGCATCGAGGCGCCTAAGCGGCTGACGGATCGCGCCATCGCCTCGATCCTGCGCCAGCGCAAGCCGGACTTCTCGTACTACTACGGGGAATACACGCAGTGGCAACCGATGCGGCCCGTGAACCGTCCGGCGGGCAGCCTCGGCCGCTCGCAGGCCTGCAATGTGGCCCTGCGCCTATGGGGCGACGACAAGGTGACCGACGCCGTGCTGAAAACATGGCTCGATCGGCTCTTCGCGCGCAACGGTTGGCTGGATATCGGCCGAAAACGGCCCATCCCGCACGAAGCCTGGTTCCAGGTCGCCGGCTACTTCTTCTACTACGGCCACTACTACGCCGGGCTGTGCATCGAGCAGCTTCCCGAGAGCGAGCGCGGGCCGTACCAGGATCACCTGGCGTATGTGCTGGTTCACTTGCAGGAGATTGACGGGGCGTGGTGGGACTTCCCTCTGTACGACTACCACCAGCAATACGGCACCGCACTGGCGCTCATGTCGCTGCACCGGTGCGTGAAGATCGGGCGATCGGCGACTGGTCGCTAGGGAAGCTTTGGTGGTTCCACCACGGGGAACTCCCCCGAGAGCGCTTTAAGGAACTCCACCAAATCCTTCCGCTCTTGCACGCCGAGGTTGGCCTCGCGGACGGCTTTGAGTTGGCTCGACAGATGGAGATTGTCCTTGCCGCCGCCGGCCATCAGCGCGACCGCTGCTTCCAACGTGGCGACGCTGCCGTCGTGGAAGTAGGGCTGGGTTTTGGCCACCTCGCGCAACGCGGGTACGCGGAACTTGCCCATGTCGCGATCCTTCTTGGTGACCGCCATCCGGCCGAGGTCGGGCTTTTCCTTATCCATCCCTATTCCCGCGTTGTAGGAAACGAAGACGCTGAACACGGGCGGCGCATGGCATACGGCGCAATGATCTTCGAACAATTGCAGTCCGCGCTGTTGGGCTTCGCTGAGCGCCGCCTTGTCGCCCGCCTTGAAGCGATCGTAGGGCGAATTGCCGCTGAGCACCGTCCGCTCGAAAGCGGCGATGGCCTTGGCCACGCCCTCCTGGGTGATCTTCGTGCCAAACACTTTCTGAAACTGCCGGGTATACCCATCCAGTTTCGACAGGTCGGCGATCATGGCGTCAAGATCGTGGCCCATTTCGATCGGGTTGGCGATCGGCCCCATCGCCTGCTCTTCGAGGGTCGCCGCCCGGCCGTCCCAAAACTGCGACGTGGCGTAGGCCGCGTTGATCACGGTCGGCGAGTTGCGTTGGCCGAACTGGCCGCCAATGCCCTTGCTGGTCGGTTCATGTTCGGCCCACGCCATTTTCGGGTCGTGACAGGTGGCGCAGGAGATCGTGCCGTCTTTGCTCAACCGCTTGTCGAAGTACAGCATTTTGCCCAACTCGATCTTCTCGGCCGTCATCGGATTGTCGGCGGGCACGGGCACCGCCGGCAGCCCGAGCGGGGCCTTCGCCAAGCCCTCGGCCGATTCGTCGGCCGGTCTTGCGGCTGGCGTGGCAACGGGTGGAGCATCGGCCGCAGCGGGTGGAGCCGCTGCCTGGTCCGTTGGCTTCGCCGGCTTCGCCGGCTCCGACGACGGGCATCCCGATTGCAGGGCGATCAGGCCCAGCCCAAGTACGAAGACACAGGTCCCACGAACTTTACAGTTGCGAGTCACGTCAAAACCCTCCTTCTTCTGCGAAACCGAAAAACCGAGCGCAGCCGTGATCTTACCACAAGAGTGAAATCTGCACAAGCATTGCCGTGCCAGATCGGCAGAAGTCAGACTATGCCTCAACCGGGAAATGTGTCAGAATAGCGGCTCATATCTATTGAGCTTCAGGAAAGCAAAGCAACGCGTTTAGCAGCCGCCGACCACCGCTTCGCGGCGGTGCCCGCGGCGGCTTGCGGCCGAACACGGGCCGACGTGCCGTCGGCCGCTAAACGGCGGTTGCATTCGTTATCTGAGGATCAATAATATGGAACATTACTTGGTCACTTTTCAAGGAGCACACATCATGCGGAGGAACCATCGTTTCTGGTTGCCGGCCGTGCTTTTGATCTTGGCGAGCCGGGCAACTTCCGCGGCGGACGAACACTACACCAACGTCCGCCGCCTGCCCGACGAAGTCACGGTGGCCTCGCTTTCCAACGGCCTGACGGTGATCGTGCAGGAGAATCACGTTGCTCCGGTGGCCACGGTGCGGTGCTTCGTCAAGAACACCGGCAGCGCTTACGAGGGCAAGAACCTCGGAGCCGGTCTGAGCCACGTGCTGGAACACGTCGTCGCCGGCGGCAGCACCGCGCGGCGCACCGAGAAGCAGATCGAGCACCTCATCGACACATTCGGCGGGGCCACCAACGCCTTCACCTCGACCGATATGACGAGTTACTTCATCGACTGCCCGACGAAGAACACCATGACCGCCATCGACTTGATGGCCGACGCCATGCAGCACGTCAAGTTCGAGCCGTCCGAATTCGAGCGCGAGTTGAAGGTGGTGCGGCGCGAACTGGCCGACGGCGAAGTCGATCGCCCCTGCGTGCTGTGGGCGATGCTGCACGAGACGGTCTATACCATCCATCCCGTTCGCTATCCGATCATCGGATACCTCGACGTGCTCAACCGCACGACGAATCAGACGATCATCGACTTCTACCACGAGCGCTACGTGCCCAACAACCAGGTCTTCGTGGTCGTCGGCGACGTTAGCGCGCAGCAGGTGCTGGACCAAGTGGCCAAGCAATACGCGGGCACGCCGCGAGGGCGGGAAACCTACGTGCCCCTGGAGGGCGAGCCGGAGCAGCTTTCGCCGCGCGAAGCGGTCCGCGAAATGGACGGAGCCGGTTACGACATGGTGTTCGCCTGGCCCACGGTCAAGCTCGTGCACCCCGACATGGTCGCGCTGGACGTGGCCGCGTATATCCTCGGCGAAGGAGAAAGCTCGCGGCTGGTGCAGCGGCTGAAGTACGAGAAGCAGTGCGTCCTGTCGGTCCATGCGATGAGCGACACGCCCAACAACGTCGCCGGCTTCTTCGCCGTAATGGCCAGCGCGCGGCCGGAGAGCTGGCGGCAGGCTTCCGAGGAGGTGGTTCGCGAGGTTTACCGGCTGCGCGACGAGTTGGTCGGACCCGAGGAACTGGCCAAGGCAAAGAAGCAGAAAGCGGCCGAGGCGGTCTTTGGCCGGCAGACGGTCAAAGAGGCCGCCGATAGCCTGGGCCGCAACTTCCTCTCGGCCGACGATCCGCTGTACGACAAGACCTACGTGGCGAACATTCAGAAAGTCACCGCCGAGCAAGTGCGCGACGCGGCCCGGCGATACTTCGCGCCGCAGCGCATCAACCGTGTGATTCTGGCCCCGCCGGGCGGCGCGCCGAAGCCGCCGGCCGAAAAGTCGGCCGGCGCCGAGGGCGAGGTCCGCCTCGAACGCCTGCCCAACGGCCTGCGCGTCTTGCTGAAGCGCCACTCGCATCTGCCGATGGTAAACATCCAGGCTTTCGCGCTGGGCGGCTCGCTGGCCGATACGGAAGCGACGGCCGGCCGGGCGGCCCTGGTGGGCGCCATGCTCGACATGGGCACCGCCGACCATTCCGCCCGACAAATCGCCGAATACTTCGATTCGATCGGCGGGCAGATTTCCATGAGCGCCGAACGATTCACGGTGTTCGGCGGCGCCACGGTGCTGCGCGACGATTTCCCGCGGGCCGCCGCGTTGTTCGCCGAGTGTATCACTCGGCCCACATTCCCCCAGGAGGAGTTTGACAAGGTGCGGCAGTTGGCCCTCGGCGCAATCGCCCGCCGGGCCGACGATCCGCATCAGGAGATCAACGAGTTGTTCTGCGACAATCTGCCCGCCGGCTCGCCCTATCGCCTGATGCTGGGTGGAAAGGCGGAAACCGTCAAGAAGCTGACCGCGAACGACCTCCAGGCGTACCACGCCAGGTATTTCGTGCCGAGCAACATGATCGTCACGGTCTTCGGCGACATCGAGCCGGACGCGGCGCTGGCGCTGGTCAAGCGGGAATTCGGCTCGCTGCGGCCCGCGGCCGACTACAAGCCCGTCTCTTTCGACTACGGCAACGCCATTGCCAAAACGGTCGTCCGCCACAAGCAGATCAACAAACAAACCGGCATGGTGATGATGGCTTATCCCACGGCGAGCATCCTTGAGAAGGAGGACTATGCCGCGATGGTGTTGCTGGACACGATCATGTCGGGCTACGACTACCCGGGTGGATGGTTGCACAACGAACTGCGCGGCGAAGGGCTGGTGTACTTCGTCCACGCCACGCAAATGACCGGACCCGCGCCGGGATTCTTCGTCGTTCTCTCGCAGACCCGGCCCGACAAGATCGGCGAGGTGGTCGCCCGCATCCAGCGGAACGTCGAGCGGGCGAAGGAAGGCAAGATCACGGACGACGAGTTCCGCACGGCCGTGCAGACGGTGATTGCCCTGCACGCCCAGGAAGACACGGCCATCGGCGAACAGGCCCAACGGGCGGCGCTCGATGAACTCTACGGCCTGGGCTACAACTACCACAAGTCATTTGACGCCCGGATCGAAGCGGTCAAGCTGCCGGACGTGGTTCGCGCGGCGCGGAAGCACTTTGGCAGCTACGTGCTGGCGACGACCTCGCCGGAAAAAGGCCCGTAGCCGGGAATAAATCCACGCGGCCGCACGATTAGTGTTGTGGAAGCGACGGTTAAGCCTCTTCAGCCACCCGGCCACCAGCACAGTCCCTATTGATAGGAGGTGTGTCATGCTGCGCGCACACGCGGCCGCTGTCTGCGACGCAACGCACTTGGCGTCTTTCCGCGAGTTGATCGAACACATCCGGGGTTGGTTCTTCGAGGATGGGCCGTGGTGGATGTGCAGTTTCGTCTTTCATCTGCTGTTGATCTGTTCGCTGGCGCTGCTGGGCACGCAGGTCATAACGGCTGTGGATCCCAAGGAGATCGTGATCGAACCGCCCCCACCGGAAAGGAACGTACTGCCGCCGATCACGATTGCGCCTCCGGACAAGCCGATCCTTGGAAAGGACGATCCGGACAACCCGGCGAAATTGGACCTAACAGTACCCCTGCTTACCGAGACGACGAGCCTCACGCCTGTGATTGGTTTGCAAGGTGTGGCCGACGGTGGTGGGCGAGAAGCGGGTCGCGGAACACGGGACGGATCGGACGATCCAAACGCGGGCAACCCTTTCGCTCCCGGCAACATTGTGAAAATCGGTCTGGGCCCTGTGTCGCCGATTGCCGGGTCTTTCGGACCTTACGATACGAGCAACAAGAACCGGCGAGGCGAAGATGGCCTTGGCCCCTTCGGCCCACGCGATCCCCGTGCGCCCAAGGGCATTGGCCCGACTCCGGTCTCGGAGCGCTGCGTGGGTCGGGCCCTGCAATGGCTGGCCAGGCACCAACTGCCCGACGGCCGTTGGAGCCTGGAAGCCTACAAGACGCGCTGCAAGGACGCCACCTGCACCGGGCCGGGCGATGTGCGATCGGATGTGGCCGCCACGGCGCTGGCGCTGTTGCCCTTCCTCGGCGCGGGCCAGACACAAAACACGCGGGGGCCTTACGCCAACAACGTCCGCATCGGTCTGTACTGGCTGATCCGCAACCAAGGCCCCGACGGCGATCTCCGCGGCGGGTACAATATGTACGCCCACGGCCTGGCCGCCATTGCCCTGTGCGAAGCCTATGGCATGAGCCGCGACAAGTCGATCGGCGCGGCAGCGCAAAGGGCCGTCGATTTCATCCAGAACGCCCAAAACCCAAAAACCGGCGGCTGGCGATACCAACCGGGCGACGAGGGCGACACCTCCGTCGTCGGCTGGCAGATCATGGCCCTGAAGAGCGCTCAAATGGCCAAGCTGAACGTCGATACGGCGGTCATCGAGCGGGCGAAATTGTTTCTCAAGTCGGCGTCGTCATCGGGAAGCGAGGGAAGCTTCGCCGGCGGCAAGTTCGGCTACACGCCCGGCAACGGCGCCACCCCCGCCATGACCTCGGTCGGCCTGTTGTGCTGCCAGTACTTGGGCATGCCGCGCAATGACCCGGCCATGGTCGATGGGACGGCGTATCTTCTGGCCAACGCACCCGAGCCCCGCGTACGTAACCTTTACTACTGGTATTATGCCACCCAAGTGATGCACAATCAGCCTGGCCCCGAGTGGGACACTTGGAATCGGAAGATCAGGAGGATTCTCATCGAAACGCAAGCGACCGAGGGTTGCTCCGCCGGCAGTTGGGCCCCGCAGACGCCCTCGCCCGACCCGTGGGGCAGCCGCGGCGGGCGATTGATGATGACCAGCCTCTCGGCATTGACGCTGGAAGTCTACTATCGCTATCTGCCGCTCTATAAGGTCGATTCCGACCAACAATAGCTACCTAGTCAAGGCAGTTTTACTATTCATCCATGCTTTCCTAGACCGATACATTCTGTGTGTATTATCTTTCGCCGTTATGGATGCCAAGTCAGAACCATCGAGAACCACGACCACGGTCGCGCGAATAATGGAAGGAGCCATCGATGCTTGTTCTATCCCGCCAACGCGATGAGAGCATCATGATCGGCGATAAGGTTGTCGTCACGATAGTAGATATAAGGGGGGACAAGGTCCGCCTGGGGATTCAAGCCCCGCAGGAAATCCCCGTTCATCGGCAGGAGGTTTACGACGCCATCCAGCGGGAGAATCGCAATGCGAACCCAGTGCAGCCGGTTCACGCCGCGGAGCCGACAACGTGAGTCAGCAGGTGCGGCGGATTCGCGTCGGCCATAGCCCCGACCCCGATGACGCCTTCATGTTTTACGCCCTGGCCAAGGGCAAGATCCACACCGGCGTCTACCGCTTCGAGCACGAACTGGTCGATATCGAGACGCTCAACCGCCGCGCCTTCTCCGGCGAGTTGGAACTGACGGCCGTCAGCGTCCACGCGTACGCTTATCTGGCCGATAGTTACGTGCTTTGCTCGTGCGGGGCCAGCATGGGCGAGCGGTATGGGCCGATGGTGGTCGCACGGCGCAAGATGTCGCTCGGCGATCTGGCGGGCGCCTCGATCGCCGTGCCCGGCACGCTCACCACAGCCTATCTGGCCTTGCGGTTGTGTCTGGGCGTTGATTTCAGCTACACGCCGGTCCCGTTCGACCGCATCTTGGACGCGGTGGCGGCGGGCGAGTACCAGGGGCGGCCCATCGACGCCGGCCTGGTTATCCACGAGGGGCAACTGACCTACGCCGACCAGGGCCTGGAACTGATCGTCGACACGGGTCAATGGTGGTTCGAGCATACCGGTCTGCCGCTGCCCTTGGGCGCCAACGCCATCCGCAGAGATCTCGGTCCGCAAGTGATCGGCGACGTGCATCGGCTGCTGCTCGAGAGCATCGAGTACGGGCTGGAGCACCGCGAGGAAGCGCTCGACCACGCCCTGAGTTACGGCCGCGGGCTGAACCGCGCGAAGGCCGACCGGTTCGTCGAGATGTACGTCAACCGCTGGACGCTGGATTTCGGCCCCGTCGGCCGGCAAGCCGTAGCGCGGCTGTTGGCCGAAGGCCACAAGGCGGGCGTGATTCCCAAGCTGGTGGAGCCGGAGTTCGTTGCGTAGCGGCCCGCCGTCATAGAATCGGCGTACGGTTGAGATACTAGAACGGCAGGTGTCCGATGGTGTTCCGCCATTCTTCTGGTTCTGATGCCTGCGCGATCAATTCGAGATCCTTGACATACTGTCCGATCGCGCCATGCAATTGATGACCGAAGACCAGTCCGGCAAACGGCCGCCTCTGACGCTGCCAGTGTTCGGCAAGGGCCTTGAAACGAATATCCTGAGTGAAGATAATGCGGCCGAGTTCATTGGCCCGTTGCAGAAGCTGTTCATCCGGCAAGGTTTCGGCGCGATCTTCGATTGCGGTTAGAACGTCCACGCCGCGGCGACGAAGCTGGTCGGTTATGGGCCTCGGAACATGCACGTCCATGTACACCGCAACGGCCATCTACAGCAACCCCTTGGCTCTCATGCGGACCACAAACGGCGTGGGCGGCGCGTGGGCGAGCGCCGCAGCCGCTTCCTTGACCTCGGATTCGATTTCCTGGTCGATCTCCTCCTGATGATCGAAATAGTAGGCCATGGCCGCGTGAGCTTCCGCGGGAGTCAGATAGGGGTGCTGGCGGCACATCTCGTCGACCGACCAGCCGTACGCCAGATAGTCCATGACGATCTGCGCTACCCGCACCCGCGGGGTGAGTCGCAGGTGCGCCGGTTGACCTTCGACTTTCTCGATATGGGCATACGCCGCGTCTACAAGCATTGCCTCACCTCATTGCGGAACGCGCTCACCGCCATGCATCTTCTATCAGTCTACCTTACCACTCCATCGGCGGCAACCGGGATTACTTGAAGTTCACGGCAGCCGGAAGAGCCGCCGGGCGTTCGCCGTTGTTTGGCGCGCGAGTTCATCGACCGGCACGCCCCGCAATTGAGCCAAGAACTGGGCCGTGTGCGGCACGTTGGCCGGCTCGTTCCGCTGCTGCTTGCCCCGGAAGACCTGGGGCACAAGATAGGGGCTGTCGGTTTCCAGCAAGAGGTGGTCGGCGGGGACCGTCTTCGCCGCTTCGCGCAGAGCGGCGAACTTCTTGTTCGTATAGGTGACGTTCCCCGCAAAGCCGAGGTGCAACCCCAGGGCCACACACTCCGCGGCCATCTCCGTGTCGCCGCTGAAGGCGTGCAACACACCGCAAAGCGGCCCGCGGGACGCGGCCTCGCTGAGCATGGGCATCAGTTCGGCCCGGGCGTCGCGGCAATGGATCACGACCGGCAGGCCGCGCTGTTGCGCCAGCCGCAAATGCCGGTCGAAATAGTCCTGCTGTAGCGGCAGCGGCGAGTGGTCCCAGTAGCGGTCCAGGCCCGTTTCGCCCAGGGCCACGACGCCCGGCCGATCGGCCATTGTCACGATGCGCTGCCAATCGTCCGGGGCGGCTTCGGCCGTGGAATTGGGATGGATTCCCACGGCCGCCAAGAGCGACGGATGCCCGGCCAGCCGCAGCGCCGCCGAGCTGGAATCGGCCGTAATGCCCACGCACACGACGGCCTCGACGCCGGCTTGCAGCGCCCGGACGATAACCGCCTCGCGGTCGGCATCGAACTCCGGCTGGTCGAGGTGAGCGTGGGTGTCAATATACATAAGGACGAAGCACAAATGACGAAGCACGAATGACGAAAGAGACCACTGTGTCGTCATTCGGGCTTCGTCATTTCTCCGAGGTCAATTGCTCTTGGTTCTTCGCGATTTCCACGAGGATGTCCAGGTGTCCGCGGGCGTTGCCGAGAATCTCCTCGGCCAGGGCGTGCAAGGCGGGGTCGCCGGCCAGTTGGGCAGCGTAATGCTCGATTGCCGCCACGTCCTGGTCCTGACCGTCGATCAACTCGATCAGCAGGAACTCCAGCGACAGGTCGTTCTTGGCGGTGAACTCGGTGGAAAATCGGCCGGGTTCGGGCCGGCCGCCGTTGCTCTCGATGGCTTCCGCCAGGCGCTTGGCGTACATCTGCCGATCGGCCACAAGATGATTTAGCGCTGCCTGAAGCTCTTTGTCTTCCGACCGGACCCAGGGTTTGGCGTCGGCCAAATACATCGGCAGCGAGCGGCAGAGGGTCCGCAGCAGCCGGTTGAGCGCCTGGATTGCTTCAAAAGGTTTCATGGCGCCGTTTTCAAGGTGAATAGAGGAGGGATAGGGAGGCGACATGGGCCCAATTCATCAGCCCGCCCACGAGGAAGAACAGCGCCACCACCGGAACCGTCAGCATCGCGCAGTACGAGCCGGCCATCGAGCTTAGCGGGATTCGCGGCGCCGGCCGATACAGCGGCTCCGGCGAAAAGACCATGACTCTTACCACGCGCAAGTAGAAGAACAAGCTGAGCACGGTGTTCAGCGCGCCGACGGCCAGCACGAACCACAATTTGGCCTTGACCAACGACAGGAAGATGGTCAGTTTGGCGGGGAACCCGGCCAGCGGGGGCAGGCCCACCAGACTGAACATGACCAGGGCCATGCACACCGTCAGCCCCGGCGAGGTGCGCACCAGGCCCGCATAGTCGGCAATCTCCTCGCTTTGGATGGCGTTGCGGAGGACGGCCACGATGGCGAAGGCGGCGAGGTTCATAAACAGGTAGATGCCGAGGTACACGCCGAGCGAGGCGATTGCTTCGCGCGCCTGCACAACATCGACGCCGACCAGGGCCACGGCGGCGGCTATCGGCATCATCATGTAGCCGGCGTGGGCGATGGTCGAGTAGGCCAACAGCCGCTTCATGTTCGTCTGTCCGTAGGCCGCGAGGTTGCCGAAGGTGCAGGTTGCCACCGCCAGCAGCGAGATCAGCGCGACGATGTATTGCCGCACGGGCCCCAAGGCCAAGATGGCCGCCGGGTCGGGACAGAAAGAGAAGGCCAGCGCCAGCCGCACCAGCAGGCCCAGCGCGGCGGCCTTCGAGGCCACCGAGAGGAAGGCGGCCACTTCGGCCGTGGCCCCCTCGAACACGTCGGGCGCCCAGAAATGGAAGGGAAACGCCGACAGCTTGAAGGCCACGCCCACCATCAACATCAGTCCGCCGAGGGCCAAGACCAGGGTGCGCTCCGCGCCCGCTCCACTCTCGATGAGTTGAGCCAGCCGGGCGGCCATGGTGGGCAGGTGGGCCGTGCCGAGCGCGCCCGCCAACAGGCTCAGCCCGTAGAGCATCACGCCGGCGGCCCCTGCCCCAAACACGGCGTATTTCAGCGCCGCCTCGCTGGCCTTGGGCCGGTGCCGCTGCATCCCCGCCAACACGTAGCAGGGCACGCTGGCCATTTCCACGCCCAGCATGACGATCAGGATGTGATTGGCCGAAATCATCAAACACATCCCCACCAGCGCCCCAAGCATGAGCACGTAGAACTCGGTCATGTCTTCCTGGTTCTGCCGGCCGGCCACCTGGGTGAAGGTGGTGAACAGCAGGACGAACGTCAACAGCAGCCCGCGGAGGAAGACCGTGAAGGTGTCGAAAACCATCGTCCCGGTGAAGGTCTCTATGGGCACGGGAGGAAAGATGCCGCCGTCTTGAAACCGGTTCCAGGGGTCGGCAAGGAAGATCGCCGCGGCGAGGCCCGCAAACGTCACGTAGAACGCGCTGGTGCTCCAGCGGGGCCAGGCGATCTTCACCGCCAAAATGGCGAGGATCGTGGCGCACAGCGTCAATTCCGGCCGGAACGCCCACAGCGATGCGCCCGGACCGATGATGTCATCCACCGCGTTTTTCAGCAAATCCTGGAAGGTGAAGTTCACGGCTGTCGATGCTCCTCGGGGCTAGCAGCCCGTTGAAAAAGGGGGACAGGCACCTCACTCCCGTCGTTTTTCGCGTGGTTTTCACTCGTTGGTTCGGAGCCAGTCCCCTTTTTCAACAGGCTGCTAGCTGGATTGTCCTGCACCTGGAACGTCCAATGGGCCATATCGTCAACCGTCTTGTTGATGCTGGGCGTCGTGTAGTCCAACAAGGCCCGCGGATACACGCCGAGGAGAATGGCGCCCACCATCAGCGGCACGGCAATCGCAATCTCGCGCACGGTCATGGGCGTGATGGCATCGCCGTGCGGGCCCTTATATTCCGGGCCCAGGTAAACGCGCTGGATCGTCCACAAGATGTATCCGGCCGTAAGGATCACCACCGACGCCGCCACCACCGCCAGGGCTCGGCTGTAGCTCCACGTGCCCAGCACCACAAACACCTCGCCGATGAAGCCGCATAGCCCCGGCAGCCCCAGCGCGGCGAAGAAGATCACCATCGAAATGCCGCCGAACGTCGGCATTCGGTTGAACAAGCCGCCGAACTGGTCGAGATTGCGATGATGCACGCGGTCGTAGATTACGCCGACCAGGAAGAACATGCCGGCCGAGCTTAGCCCGTGGGCAATCATCTGGAACATGGCCCCGTTCATGGCCATCTGCCAGTATTCGGACTTGTATTCGGTTCCGGCCACGGCGCTCCAGGCGCCGATGCCCAGCAGGACATAGCCCATGTGGCTGACGGAGCTGTAGGCCACGAGCCGCTTGAAATCGGTCTGGGCCATCGCCGCCAGCGCCCCGTAAACCATGCTCACCGTGCCCAGGCCGGTGACCAGCCAGGCGAGCTCATAGGCGGCGTCGGGGCACATCGGATAGCACACGCGGAGCACGCCGTAGCCGCCCATCTTCAACAGCACGCCGGCAAGGATCATCGAGATCGGCGTGGGGGCCTCGACGTGGGCATCGGGCAACCACGTGTGGAACGGCACGGACGGCAGCTTGATCACAAACCCGATCAACAGCAGCAGGAACGCCCACCACGACAGCGACTTGCCCCAGAGCAACGTCTGGTGGAACGGCGAGTCGGCCATCTGGCCCATCTCGGCCAGGGCCATCATGTTGAAGGTGTGCGGCGACGCGGGAAGGACCAGCGGTGAACTCTCGCCGGCCGGCGGGGAAATCACGCGGCAGGCGATCAACTGGCGGTCGGTCAGTCGGTCCAGGTCGCTGGCGAAGTACAACAGCAAAATGGCCACGAGCATCAGCACGCTGCCGACCAAGGTGAAGAGGAAGAACTTGATGGCGGCGTACTCCCGCCGCGGTCCGCCCCAGATGCCGATCAAGAAGTACATCGGCAGCAACATGACTTCCCAAAACACGTAAAAGAGGAAGAAGTCGAGCGACAGGAACACGCCCAACATGCCGGTTTCCAACAACAGGAACAAGATGCAGTAGGCGCGGACGTGCTTGGCGATCGGCCAGCTCGCCCACATGGCCAGCACGCTCAGAAACGAGGTCAGCAGCACCAGCGGCAGACTGATGCCGTCGATGCCGAGCAGATAATTGATTTGGTAGGCCGGTATCCATGCATGGCAGACCATGTTCTGCATGCCGGCCTTGCCCAGGACGAACCGGCCCGGCGCCGAGTCCTTGGCGGCCGGAAAGGCCAGCCAAAGCGTCAGCAGGAACACGGCCACCGTGACGGTCATCGCCAGCGTGCGGACTTGCCGGTCCGTGCCGCGCGGAACCATGCACAGGATCAGCGCGCCGCCGGTCGGCAGAAAAATGACCAGGCTCAGCAGCCAGGTGAGAAGAACGTCCGGATCGTGAAAGTCAAAGAGCGACATGGTTTATATTCCCGCGACAGCATAGTTCCAGTAGAGACTCATAAGCACGAACAGGGCCACGGCGCCGGCGGCGAGCCAGAGGACGTATTGGCGGATATTGCCCGTTTGCAGCACGCGCAACCGCAGCGCGAAGGCGTAGGTCCACCGCGCGGTCAGGTTCACGGGGGCGTCGACAAAGATGCGGTCGATCCAATCGTCCAGCCGCGCCACCGCCGCCACGGCCCGGGCCGAATTGTCGGCCAGCCAGTCAAGTCCCTGCTTGTCTAGGATAGCCACCCAGCCCGACAGCCGCAGCACCGGCCGCACGAACACCAGCGCGTACAGTTCGTCGAACCACCATTTGTGGACGAGGAACCGGTGCAGCGGAGCAAAGGTTCGCCGAACGTCCTCCGGATCCCACTTGCGCAGACCGTAGAGCACCGTGGCCAACAGGAAGCCCAGCAGCGCCGTGCCGAAGGCCGCCCACTCGGCCCGGGCATGGATTGCCGGACTGTGCGACAGATGCTCGGCCGGCACGGTCACATTTGGCCACATCCGGCCGTGGGCGAGTCCTTCCGCCGTTCCCGCCGGCTGGGCTTGCGTGAGCAATGGCTCGATCCCAAAATTCGTCCCCGGCACGTTCCACGCCGCGACGACCGCCAGCAGGGCGAGGATCATCAGCGGCACGGTCATCCCGCGGGGCGACTCGTGGGCGTGGTGATGCACGGCTTCGTCGCGCGGCTGGCCGGCGAAGGTCATGTACCACAGGCGGAACATGTAGAAGGCGGTCATGCCCGCCCCGATCAACGCCGCACAATACAGCGGCCCGCCCAGCCGCGGATTGGCCCCCCAGAACGAAAGGTCTTGGGCGACGATGTAATCCTTCGAGAAAAAGCCGCTCAAACCGACCACTGTACCGGGCAGACCGGCCCCGGCAATCGCCAGGCAGCCGATCAACATGGTTGTGGCGGTATACGGCATCTTCTTCCTCAGTCCGCCCATCCGCGGCATCTCGTTCGTGCCGCACGAATGGATCACCGAGCCGGAGCAGAGGAACAGCAGCGACTTGAAGAAGGCGTGGGTCAACAGGTGGAACATGCCGGCCAGCCAACCGCCGAGGCCCAGGGCCAGCATCATAAAGCCCAACTGGCTCACGGTGGAATAGGCGAGCACGCGCTTGATGTCGGTGGCCGTCAAGGCAATCGTCGCCGCCAGGAACAACGTGATGCAGCCGACGCAGGCGATCACCAGCAGCACCTCGGGCGTGAACACGGGGTAGAAGCGGCCCACCAGATACACGCCGGCGGCCACCATCGTGGCGGCGTGAATCAACGCGCTGACGGGCGTGGGGCCCTCCATGGCGTCGGGCAGCCAGACGTGCAGTGGGAACTGGGCGCTTTTGCCCACGCAGCCGCAGAATATGCCCAAACCGGCCACGACCAGCAAGCCGTAGCCGTAGCCCTGGGCGCGCCATTTTTTGACCGCTGCCCAAGTCATCATTGCCGCGGAAGCCCGACGCAATGGAAGGTCCCCATTGATGGTTGGCGCATGTGCGGCAATCTTCTCGATCTCTCTTCGCGCGGCCATCTTGACCATGCCGTTGGGGACTTGCAACCGATGGTTTGGACCCGGACGGACTTGGCTGAAGATGCCCGGCTTTGTCACCGTGTCGCCCTTGGCGTTGACCGTTTGATAGTCGCCGAACGAGAACGTGCCCATGCCCGTCCATAGGACCATCAAGCCGATGATCATGCCGAAGTCGCCCACGCGATTGACGATGAACGCCTTGTTGGCGGCGTTGCTGGCACTCTTCCGCTCGTGCCAGAATCCGATCAGCAGATAGGAGCAGATGCCCACCAGTTCCCAAAACACGAACACCATGGCCACGTTGCCGGCGACGACCAGCCCCAACATGCTGAAGCAGAACAGTGAAAGATACTGGAAGAAGCGGCAGAATCGACCGCGGCGGCGCACCGGCTGGCCGTTGGCCAGCGGCGCCAGCGTGTCGATCACGTCGGACAGTTCGCCGTGCATGTAGCCGAAGGAATACACGTGGATGCACGAGGCAACCAGCGTGACCATGCAGAACATGGCCAGCGTGAGCGAGTCGATGTAGTAGCCGATGGTAATGCGCAGCGGGCCGAACTCGCCCAACGAGTACCAGTCGCCGGAGACCGCCGCGGACGCGGCCGCCGCATGCGCGCCGTGCGCGGCCGCCGTCAAGGGATGCGCGGCGAGCCAGCCGGCCAGCGCCACGACCGACAGCGCGAACGAGGCCATAATGGCCGCGGTGGCCAGGTAGGCCGCATAGTAGCCCCCGCGCCCCATTCGCGGACCGAAGAAGACGATCAGCACGAATGAGGCCAGCGGCAGCAGCCAGGCCAGTCCCAACAACAGCGGCAGTGTTTCGCTAAGTTCCATCAGCCCTTCAATTCCTCGCCTCGATCGACGTCGACCGTGGCGTGGGTATGGTAGAAATTCAATGCAATGGCCAATGCCACGGCGGCTTCGGCGGCGGCCAGCACGATCACGAACAGCGCGATCAACTGGCCGTCCAGGCCAAGCCCGTCGGACGGCCCGGCGCGCAGCATCGGGCTGCCGAACGCCACGAAGTTCAGGTTTGCCCCGTTGAGCACCAGTTCAATCCCCATCAGCACGCCCAACATATTCCGCTTCGTGGCCATGCACACCACACCGCAGACGAACAGGATGGCGCTAACCACCAGGTAGTGCGGCAGGCCGACGGGTTGGGCGAGCAAGTTCATGGTCGTTGGTCGTCTTTTGCTTGTTTGTGGTCGAGGCGGCGTTTGGCCCGGGCGAGATACGCCGCCCCGACCAGCACCACGACTAAATGCACGGAGATGATCTCGAACGCCAGCAAGTGCCCGGACATGCCGCGCCTGAGCATGAGGTTGGGCTGCTCCAACTGGTCGACGCGGACGCCCATCAATCCGAGCCCGAGCCGCGCGGAGGGCGACCCTTCGACCGCGGCCTGCTCCTGGATGGTTTTTGGGGCGGCCCAGTCCGACACGCTGAAGGCGGCCTGCAACAGCATTGCCAGCAGCGCCCCGCCGGCAATCGCGGCCATGATCCATTGGCCCCCGCCGGTCCGCATCGACGCCAGCGGCCCCCGCGCCGTGAGCATCACGCCGAAGACCAGCAGGACCATCGTGCCGCCGACATAGACCATCAGTTGCACGGCGCCGAGAAACTCCGCTTGGGCGAGGAAGTACAACCCGGCCACGGCCCCCAGCGACACGACCAGATAGCAGGCCATGCGCACGATGTTGTCGGCAACGACGACCGCCATGGCAAAGGCGCAGGCCACGATCGCAAAGAACAGAAAGAAGAAACCGTGCCAGTTGATCGCTTCCATCTTACTTCCTCTCCTGCGTGGGCGCGTGCTGTTGTTCCGCCGCGATCGTCAACGAGTGCCTTGCCCGGGCGATCAGCCCGCCGGGGCACAGGTACGTCCACAACACGGCGCCGGCCAGCATCGCCGAGGCCAGCGGCACGCAGTATTTCAGGCAGGTTGTCATCACCTGGTCGATCCGCAGCCGCGGCAGCGTCCAGCGGAGCCAGATCACGCAGGTCACGCCGGCCACCGTCTTTATGAGGAAGTTGCCCAAGCCCAACAGGTTGGCGATGAAGCCGGTCGCCGTATCGGGGTCGGAACCAAGGTGGAGCAACCCGGCAATCGGGATCGGGCCGTTCCACCCGCCGAGGAACAGCACGGCCGCCAGCCCGCTGACGACGAACATCGACGCATATTCGGCCATGAAGAAGATCACCCAGCGGAAGCCGGAATACTCCGTGAGGAAGCCGGCCACCAACTCGCTCTCGGCCTCGGCCAGGTCGAACGGCGCGCGATTCGTGCTGGCCACGGCGCAGGTCGCGTACACCCAGAAGGTGACGAACGTGAACGGGTCGTGCAGCACGTACCAGTTGGTAAACCAGCCGGCCTGGCGGTTGCCGATTTCCACCAGGTCCATGCTTCCCGTCAGCAGCACGGGCACGACAACGCACAGGGCCAAGGGCACTTCGTAGCTGACGACCTGGGCCGCCTCGCGCATGGCCCCGTAGAGCGACCACTTCGACCCGGACGCATAGCCGCCGAGGATCACGCCGAACACCTCGATGCCCGCCACCGCGAGAATAAAGAACACCCCTACGTCGAGCCGCAGGGCGACCCAGCCGTTGGCGAACGGCAGTGCCAGGAACACGCAGAAGGCGGAGCAGAAGCTGATGTACGGCGCCACGCGGAACAGCAGCCGGTCGGCCGCCGCGGGAATGATGTCTTCCTTGCAGAGCAACTTCAATCCGTCGGCCGGCGGTTGCAGCCAGCCGAACCGTCCGCCCACCCGCGTTGGACCCAGCCGGTCTTGGATGCGGGCCGAAACCTTCCGCTCCAGCCAAATAAACACGGCCGCCGACGCCAGGGCCACCACCAGCAGCAGCGCGCACTGAATCGCCGCAGCGATGGCGTACGCTAGCCAGGAAGGGCTCAGGATGTTTGTGAGTAGTTCAGTCACAATCAGCGGCTAATCCCGACGCTCCGGGAGCTGTTAGCTCCCGGCTATTCTCGTTTCCAATCCCCAATCCCTAATCCTCAATCCCTATCTGTCAATTTCCCCCAATACTAAATCCAGCGATCCGACGATCGCCGGAACATCGGCCACGAGCACGCCGCGGCACAACTCGGACGTTACCGACAGGTTGCAGAAGCTGCTGCTGCGGACCCGCACCCGATACGGCACGGGCGAGCCGTCGCTGATGATCATGAAGCCCATCTGGCCCTTGGGGGCCTCGGTTTCCAGGTAGGCCTCGCCCTTGGGTAATTTTTTCTTCAACGGAAACGGCTCGTCTACCTTGCCGCCGGCCTGGGCATATTTCTCCATCGCTTGCCGCACGAGAAACGCCGACTGCACGACCTCCAGCATCCGCACGTAGAAGCGGTGCCAGCAATCGCCCAACCTGGCCGCGGGTGGCACCGGCGGGTAAGGATGGTCCTGCGGATACTTCCCGTCGGTCTCGGCGATCACCTGATAGGTATAATCTTCGTACATCTCCGTACAGAACGGCTCGCCGTCGCGGCGCAGGTCCCAATCCACGCCGCTGCCGCGGAGCACCGGGCCGGTGCAGCCGTAATCGAGGGCCATGGTCGGCGACAGGACGCCGATGCCCGCCGTGCGGCGGATGAAAACCGCGTTGCTGGTCAACACCGCGTGAAACTCGTCGATCACCGGTTCGAACTGATCGAGAAACGTCGCGCACTTTTGCAGCCAGCCCGCGGGAAGGTCGTCCGTTACGCCGCCCACGGTGATGTAGCTGTAGGTCAGCCGGGTGCCGCAGAGGTCTTCAAACAGATTGAGGATCAATTCCCGCTCGCGGAAGGCCCACATGAACGGCGTGAAGCTGCCGAGATCCAACCCGTAGCAGCACGCCGCCACCAGGTGGCTGGCGATGCGGCTGAGTTCCGCGACGATCACCCGCAGATGCCGGGTCTTCTCGGAAACTTTCAAGCCCAGCAGCTTTTCGACCGTCAGCGCCCAGCCGAGGTTCATGTTCATGCCGGCCAAGTAGTCGAGGCGGTCGGTATAGGGCAGAAACTGGCGCGGCGTGAGGTTTTCGCCGATCTTCTCCACGCAGCGGTGCAGATACCCGATGTGCGGCGTCACCTCCGTAACGATTTCGCCGTCGGTGCGCAGCACCAGCCGCAGCACGCCGTGCGTGCTCGGGTGCTGCGGGCCCATGTTGATCAGCATCTCGTCCGTATGGACGTCGAACTCGACGTTTTCGGGTTGGACGCGCTCGCTGAACATCGACTTACCTCGACTGAATCCCGTGATATTCGGCCGGCAGGCGATAATCCCGGCGCAACGGATGGCCGACCCAATCTTCCGGGCAGAGGATCCGTCGCATATCGGGGTGGTTAAGGAAGAATACGCCGCACAAATCGAACACCTCGCGCTCGTGCCACTCCGCCGCACTCCACACGCTGCTGACGCTGGAAACCTCGGGCAACCGGCTCGGCTCTTCCTCCAGAAAACGAGGCACCCGCGTCTTCAACGCCAAGCGGTGCCGGTGCGTGGTGCTGGAAAGGTGATAGATCAACTCGATGTGCGGCGGCCGTTCCATTTGAGCCGCCTTCTGTTGGTCCGGCTCGAAGTGATCGACCCCCGTGATGCAGTGCAACAGGTCGAACCACAAATCGCGCTGGTCGCGCAGGTAGCGGGCGATGTCGGGCAACCCCTCCCGCTTGACCTCGATCCACGGATCGATGGCCTCAAAATCGCCGGCCACCAGCCAAGGCCGGAACGGGCGAGACAACCGCGCGTGGATGCTCTGTGCATTCATGGTATTGCTTCACCCCGCAATCGCTTGGCCAACGCCGCCGTCTCGGCCGGAGTGGGCGGGTGGCGAACCGAACGCACCCAATCCAGGTCGCCCCGCTTCCACACAAAGGCGAAACCCACCAGCAGCACGGCAAAGAAAACGCCCAGATCGAGCATCGAGGCCAAGGCCAATGTTTGTGATTGAGATTCCAGCCGCTTGGTGTTTACCCGGGTCGCCCGGTCAAAAAACCTGTCCTCTCGCCACTCTTGGCCATGGGGTGGCTCGGGCAAGGCCGGATGGGCAACGCCCAACTCTTTGAGCTTTTCTGCTACGACGGGGTTCAGTATCAGTTCCGGGGGCGGGGACTGGCCTCCTCGCGCGTCGACCATCTTCACCAACACCGTGGTTAAGTTCGGGTGGCGCAACTGGGCTGCCTTCCCAAACACGGTGGCAGTCGGAAAGAACATCGCCACCTCGACCTCGAAGATGATGAACACCAGGGCGACGACGTAAAATCGGAGGTCGAATTGCACGGAGCCCGGGCCAACCGCCGGCTCGCCGCACTCGTACGTCTCCAGCTTCAGGGGGGTTGGCGCGTGCGCACGCAAAAATTTCCCCAAAAGGAGGGATGCAAACAAGAACAGGAAGCCCACCGTGGCAAACAGCGCCAGGTAGGCGACAATCGCGGTCGACGCCATCAGTGCAGAAAAACTCCGCCTCCCAGCCGGAACGAACGCCATGGCCGAAAGGCCGTTATTCTAAGGGAATGTGGGGGCTTTGCAAGCCTCCTAGGCCAGAATATCGGCGGCCAGGGGTTGCCGTTGCGAGTATCCGGCGCCCCACTGGTGCCAGTGGAACACCTCCGGCTCGCCCAATTTCCAGGACAAACCAATTCTGCGCCCGTCAAGCATCGACGGAAAGGCCACCACGCCTTCCGGCCCATTGCTCAATTCCACACCCAGCGCCCGCAGTTCTTCAACGTACTCGCGCAATCGCCGTTTGTCTTTCTCCAGTTCCTCTTCGATCTGCACGAGTTCCTGATGATAGACATCGCGGTCGTTGGGATCCCTGCCGGCGAGCAGAAACGACAGCCGTCGCCGGCGATCGATCACCTCGCTCGACAGCGCCGCCAAGTCGGCAACAATCGCGCGGACCAGCGGCAACATGGCGTTGGCTTCGGCGACGGTGAACAACTCGCGGCGGCCCGGTCGTTTACGCGGCATCAACATCCTCCTATAGGTTCGGCCCGCTGTGAACCGGCCGAGCGATAACCTTGGCGTTGGCCACCGCGGCGGGGTTGAGGGTTGCCCGCCCCCAGGCCACCTCCAGCGGAAGCCGCGAAAAATCCACGATGCACCCGTCCCGGCTGTAACAACTCAAATCATAGGACGAGCCCATAAAAATGCAATCGACGGGGCAATTCTCGGTGCAAATCGCGCAGAACATGCACTTGCCGTAGTCGATCGTAAAACTCGTCACCTGGAACCCCTTGCGCCCGGCGGCACGTTCCTTTCCGATGTAAATGCAGCCCACCGGGCAATCCCGCGCGCATCGCTCGCAGGCGATGCACGTCGTCAGATCAAAGCGGTGGAAGCCGCGAAAACGCGACGATACTTGCAGCGGCAACTCAGGATACTCGTAGTGTTCGGTGAACGTGCGCCGCTGCGGATCGTAGGTGCGAAACCAATAGCGCAAGCACACCCACATCGCCTTGGCCACCGTCGCCACCGCGTCGTACACGTTGCGAAACCATTGCCGCATAGCGCGAACCTCTCGCCGTTGACCGTCAGAGAACCAGCGTTGAAATAGCCGATGGCCACATCGTCAAGACGGATTATAGGGCGACGGGGGCGGACCGCAAGGCGCTGCGTTGCCCGGGTCTGGCAAAAAATCCTGGCGAATATGGTCATTCTGAGCGAAGCGAAGAATCTTAGGTCCCCGAACGGTACGAGATTCTTCGCTTCGCTCAGAATGACGGGGCAGAATGACGGGGATTGCCAAGAAACATTGCCACACCCCTTTGCCCTGGGAATGTTCGTATACATTACTCATCTTATATGTATTCTATCGCAACATCTTCCTGTTAAAGCATTTAAGCTCACACAATCTCTCTCGTGGCAGCCGCATGAGGCTCGGAAAGAGGGGTAGATGTTGAGGGAAATGCGATTCTTGTGCCAACCGGACAGAAAAAACTCTGAAAAAATGACTCGGCTGGAAAAAATGTTCTTGACTTCGCCCGATTCCGGCGTATCGTAAATTGTTGGCGGTGTCTATGCGCACACGCTAAGGAGACTTTTGGCAGGCCAACCCATCCGGGGGGCCTGGCAAGAGAGCGAAGGAACGTATCATGTTGGTCCTATCCCGTAAGAAGAACGAGAGTATTGTCATCAACGATGACATTACGATCGTGGTCGTCGAGATCCGTGGCGACAAGGTCCGCCTTGGGGTTGAGGCCCCAAAGGAGATACCCGTCCACCGCCGTGAAGTCTTCGATGCGATTCACCGCAACGAAGCAGCCGCCGGCGACAAAGCGGAGAGCAAGGCCGATGCCGCTGAGACCGGCGGCGATGCGTAGCGAGCCTTTCTCCTTCGGCCGGGCAATCTAGCCCATTTTTGCTTCATTTCAGCGCGAATCTTGTCCTATGCGCTGGCATGTTCTTGTGGCGTGCGGCCAGTCGGCATAGGATTTAGCGACTGGGAACCATAGGTGAGAACATGTCCAATACCACCCTTCCTCCGACTCGCGACGAACTGGCCAGCCGCTATCTCGACCAACTTCCTTACGAGCCGTACCGGGTGCAGGAGGAGGCGCTGTTGGCGTGGTTCTCGGCCGACCAGGGCGTGCTGGTCTGCGCGCCCACCGGCACCGGCAAGACGCTGATCGCCGAGGCGGCGTTGTTCGAGGCCCTGCACACCGGCAAGACGGCCTACTACACCACGCCCCTGATCGCCCTGACGGAGCAGAAGTTCCGCGAGATGCAGACGATGGCCGTCAAGTGGGGCTTCCAGCCGGGCGACGTGGGCCTGGTGACCGGCAACCGCCGAGAGAACCCCGACGCCCGGGTGCTGGTCGTGGTGGCCGAGATTCTGCTGAACCGCCTGTTGCACAGAAAAGGGGTCAGAACTATTTTTCCAGGACAGGAAAAACCGCCCGACGACTCCGCAGCGAATAATAGTTCTGACACCTTTTCTGCGTTCGACTTCAGCGAGGTCAGCGCCGTGGTGATGGACGAGTTTCACAGCTTCACCGATCCCGAACGCGGCATCGTCTGGGAGTTATCGCTCGGCCTGCTGCCGGAGCACGTGCGGACGCTGCTGCTGTCGGCCACGGTGGGCAACGCGGTCGATTTTCTCCACTGGCTGCGGCAAAGCCACCAGCGGCGGCTGGAATTGGTCACAGGCGACGAGCGGAAGGTGCCGCTGCGGTTTCACTGGGTGGGCGACACACTGCTGAACGAGCAGATCGAGGAAATGGCCGCCGGCGACGACGAAACCCGCCGCACGCCCGCGCTGATCTTCTGCTTCAACCGCGAGGAATGTTGGAACGTGGCCGAGCAACTCAAGGGCAAGCGGGTGCTCAGCGACGGCCAGCAGGCGCGGCTGGTCAAAGCGCTCGAGGACTACGACTGGTCGGAAGGGGCCGGGCCGAAACTCAAGCAACTCTTGATGCGAGGCGTCGGCGTGCATCATGCGGGCGTGTTGCCCAAGTATCGCCGCGTCGTCGAGGAGCTGTTTCAGCAAAAACTGCTCTCCGTGGCGGTTTGCACGGAGACGCTTTCGTCGGGCATCAACTTGCCCGCCCGATCGGTCGTCGTGCCGAGCATCATGAAGGGTCCGCCGGATAAGAAGAAACTGCTCGATCCGAGCACGGCGCACCAGATTTTCGGCCGGGCGGGCCGGCCGCAGTTCGACAAGGAAGGGCACGTCTTCGTGCTGGCCCATGAGGACGACGTGAAGATCGCCCGCTGGCGCGAGAAGTACGACCAGATTCCCGAGGACACGAAAGACCCCGGGTTGATGAAGGCCAAGAAGGCGCTGAAGAAGAAGATGCCCACGCGGCGGGCGAACGAGCAATATTGGAACGAAGCGCAGTTCAACAAGCTATGCGCGGCCCCGCCGGGAAATCTGCACAGCCGCGGCCCGCTGCCCTGGCGGCTGCTGGCCTACATGCTCGACGCCTCGCCCGAGGTCGAAATCATTCGCCGCCTGGTGGGCAAGCGGCTGATGGATCCCGGCCGTCTCGAAGCCGGGCAGCGCGAACTCGATCGCGCGCTGATGACGCTGTGGCGGGCGGGCTATGTGACGCTCGAACCCGAGCCGCCGAAAAAAGAAGAGGAAGAAGCCGCGACGGGCGGCGGAAAAGGGGACAGTCCCCATTTGTGCGAAGCACCCGGAGGGCCGTCCCGGCAAATGGGGACTGTCCCCTTTTCCGCCGCCAAGGCGAAGGCCGAGAAGCGGCTGGAGTTCACCTTCGGGTTCGCCGAAAAGCCGAAGGACGCCCCGGGGCCGCCGCCCTACAAGCCGCTGTTCGCCCGGCCCACGGAGAACATGCCCAAGCTGTTGATGTTCCGCGGCATCAACCCGCTGTATGCCGTGTTCCTGGTGAATCAGTTGGGAGTGGCCGACCGCAACGAGCGGGTGCAGGCGATGGAGAGCGTGTTGGAGTTGCCGGGATCGGTGGGCCGTTTCGTGCGCGTGCCGCGGCAGGACGAGTTGCCGCCCGGCCCGCTGGCCACGCTGCGGCTCGATCCGCACCTGTTGCAACTGGGCCTGGCCACGCCGGAGGAGCTTTCGCCTGCCGCGAAGGCGGAGGCCGACCGCGAGCGCGACCGCTACTCGGACGACGAGCGGACGTGGGTGCTGACGCTGGCGGAGAAGCTTCGCCGGCTGTTCGATTACGACTTCCCCGGGGTGCACGATTTGCGGACCTCGCCGGTGTGGGCGGCGGGCGAACTGCTGCAATTCGGTGGCGACTTCAACAAGTACGTCACCAGCAAAAGCCTGCAGAAGCAGGAGGGCATGGTCTTCCGCCACGTGCTGCGGCTGATCCTGTTGGTGGGCGAGTTCCTGCAACTCTGCCCGCCGGATACGACGGAAGAAGAATGGCGCGGCGACCTGGGCGAGGTCGCGGCGCGGCTGACCGAAAGCTGCCGCCAAGTCGATCCGAACAGCACCGACAAGGCCCTGGAAGAAGCGGCGGAAGCGGAAGAGGCAGACTAGGACGGCTCACCACAAAGACACAAAGACACAAAGGCAGGAAGGCAGAAAAGACAGGAAGAATAACCTTCTTTGTGTCTTCGTGTCTTTGTGGTAGATTACTTGTATGGATCAAGCCCATCAATCCCCCCGGCGTTCTACGTTCTGGCTGTTGTTGGCGCTGTTGGCCTTGCTGGCGGCCTTGCTGTGGCGGTTCTGGCCGCAGGGGGCCGTCGGCGTCGATGCCGACGCCGAGCCCCGCGCGGTCACGCCGCGCGGCAATCTGGCCGAGGAAGAGAAGACCACCATCGCCATCTTCCGCCAGGCGTCGCCCTCGGTGGTTCACATCACCACGCTTGCCCAACGGCGCGACTTCTTCAGCCTCGACGTGCTGCAAATCCCGCAGGGCACCGGCACGGGCATCCTTTGGGACCAGGACGGTCACGTCGTCACCAACTTCCACGTCATCCGGGGCGCCGACGCCGCGCAGGTCACGCTGGCCAATCATTCCACCTGGAAGGCCAAGCTGGTGGGCGCGTATCCCGACAAGGACCTGGCCGTGCTCTACGTCGAAGCGCCCAAGGACCAGTTGCGGCCCATCCCCATCGGCAGTTCCGCCGATCTTCAGGTGGGGCAGCGAGTGTTCGCCATCGGCAATCCGTTCGGGCTCGATCAAAGCCTGACCACCGGCGTCATCAGCGCGCTGGGCCGAGAGATCGAATCGGTCACGCGCCGGCCGATCAAGGACGTGATTCAGACCGACGCGGCGATCAACCCGGGCAACTCCGGCGGGCCGCTGTTGGATAGCGCCGGCCGGCTGATCGGCCTGAACGCGGCGATCTACAGCCCGTCGGGCACGTTCGCCGGCGTGGGCTTCGCCATTCCCGTCGACGAAATAAACCGGCTGGTGCCCCAGTTGATCCGCCACGGCAAGGTGATTCGGCCGGGGCTTGGGGTGCAAGTGGCGCCCGACCAATTGGCCCGCGACTTGGGCGTGAAGGGAGTGCTGATACTCGGTGTCCAGCCAGATAGCCCCGCCGCCCAGGCCGGCCTCCGCGCCACCCGCCGCGGCGCCTGGGGATTGATCGACGTGGGCGACGCCATCGTGGCGGTCGACGAGCATCCGGTTCGGTCGGTGAAAGACCTGTTCGCCGGACTGGCACAACACGGCGTCGGCGAGAAAGTGGGCCTGACCGTGCTGCGCGAAGGCAAGCAGCAGCGGTTGGAGATTACGCTGGCGAGTATCGAGTGACGGAAGCGGAACCACACAATCCACACACTTTCCGGGGGCTGTTAGCCCCCGGCTATTCCGACATTGGTTTTCTGACAGTCAATTTCAACATCGCCATGCCCAAGTTGACCATCGACCAACGTGAAGTGGACGTGCCCGAGGGCGCAACGATCCTCGACGCCGCGCGCAAGCTGGGCATCGACATCCCGGCGCTGTGCCATCGCGACGGGTGCGCTCCGTCCACTTCCTGCCTCGTGTGCATGGTCCGCGTCGGCCGCAATCACCGGCTGGCGCCCTCGTGCGCCACCTTGGTTGAGGAAGGAATGGAGGTCGAAAGCGAAACCGGGGCCGTTCACCAGGTGCGCCGCAGCGCGTTGGAACTGTTGCTGAGCGATCACTTGGGCGATTGCCTGGCGCCGTGCTATTTCGGATGTCCGGCGGAGATGGATATTCCCGTCATGCTGCGGCAGATCGCCGGCGGCGACCTGCGCGGCGCGATCGCCACGGTGAAACGCGATATTGCCCTGCCGGCCGTCTTGGGCCGCATCTGTCCGGCCCCGTGCGAGAAGGTCTGCCGCCGCGGCGACCTCGACGCCGCCGTGTCGATCTGCCTGCTGAAACGGTTGGTGGCCGACGTCGATCTGGCCTCCGGCGACCCGTACTCGCCGCCCTGCCGGCCCGCGTCGGGCAAACGCGTGGCGATCGTCGGCGGCGGGCCGGCGGGCCTTGCGGCGGCCTACTACCTCCGGCAGTTCGGCCACGACTGCACGCTCTTCGACGAGAACGCCACGCTCGGCGGCCGGCTGCTGTATGAGACCAGCGAAGCCGATCTGCCTCGATCTGTCCTTACTGCTGAAATCGCCGCGATCACCCGGCTCGGGGTCGCATTGGAGCTTGGCGCACGGGTGCCGTTGGACAGGCTGAACGACCTGCTCGCACGCTTCGACGCCGTACTGCTGGCCTGCGGAGCGACCGGTCGGGAACAGGCCGCGGCGTGCGGTTTGCCTATGTCGCCGCGAGGCATTGAAGTCAATCCGCAGACCTACGAAACGGCCATCGGGCGCGTGTTTGCCGCCGGCAACGCCATCCGCGCCAAGGGCCTGGCGGTCCGCTGCGTCGCCGACGGCAAGGAGGCGGCCGCCGCGATTCACCAGGTTCTTTCCGGCCAACCGGCAACCGGGCTGACGCGGCCGTTTACCACGCGGATCGGCCACATGGAAGGCGACGAGTTGGTGCGATTCTCCGTGGGAGCGGGCCAGCAGCCTCGACGCGATCCGGCCGGCGGACGTGCGGCCGGATTTGACGCCGCCGAGGGCGCCCGACAGGCGGCCCGCTGTCTGCGCTGCGATTGCCGCGGGCTCGACACGTGCAAGCTGCGGAAGTACGCCGCCCGCTATGGGGCCAACCCCCGGCACTACAAGGCCAATCGCCGCACGTTCCAGGCCGACGTCCAACACGCCGAGGTGATTTACGAGCCGGGCAAGTGCATCGACTGCGGACTGTGCATCCAGATTGCCGCGGCCGCGGGCGAGCCGCTGGGGTTGACCTTCGTGGGCCGCGGGTTCGACGTGCGTGTGGCCGTGCCCTTGGATCGCTCGCTGGCCGACGCGCTCACCAAGGTGGCCGCCGAGTGCGTGGCCGCTTGCCCCACGGCGGCGCTGGCGTGGAAGCAGGAGAAGTAGCCGGTGCGCAACGGCGCAGGTGTGCGGGGACGTTCAGGATTGTCGAACATGGCACTCGTCATTCGTCGCTGGCGCTGCGTCATTTCCCCGATAGACGTACCTTTGCGTATGCACTTTCCGCGGGTCCATCGTGACCCAATTCTTCAGGGTAATCATGTTGTCGTCGACGGCGATGCGCTGTAGATGGAAGGCGTCGTCGCCGGGATAGTTGAAGCCGCCATAAGCCGAGCACACGCCCTGGTAGCCGGCCTCGCGGGCCAGCGCAAACGCCGCCGGATTCAGGTTGGCGCGCTGCCCATAGGGAAACGCAAAGTAGCGCACCGGCCGGCCGACGGCCGCCTGCAACTCCTCGCCGGCCGCGACCACTTCGTAGCGCAACAGGCGGCGGTCGGCGATCGCGCCCAGGTCGGCGTGGGTGTAGGCGTGGGCGCCGATCTCGATGCCGGCCCCCGCCATCGCCCGAAGCTGCTCCAGCGTGTTCGGCGCGAAGCGGTTGCCCATCGCCAGGTCGTGCGAGAACGGCTCTTCGCTGAGGACATTATGCAGCGTGACGAAATAGGCGCAGGGGATTCGCTCCTTGACCAGCAGAGGAATCGCCTGCCGGCAGTTGTCGGCGTAGCCGTCGTCGAATGTGATGCTCACGCAGGGCTCGTAGTTGCGGCCGCGGCGAATCAGCCGTTGGGCCTCTTCCAGCGAGACGAACCGGAAACGATCTCCCAGCCAGCGAATTTGCCGGGCGAACATCCGGTTCGACGTGGTCCATGCGTTCGCCCGATCATCGGCAATGCGATGATAGTAGAGGACGATCACCGGCACGTGTTCGCGCGACACGTCCAGCCAATAGTTGCACAGCCGCGCCGGATAACTGGCGTGGTAGTACACGTTCAGAAGAAGCTGTTTCCAGAGAGGCATGGCAGGAATCAGGAGGCCCGGTGCGGGCGATTGTTCTGTGCTGGTTTGTTGGGTTCAGGGTTCAGGGTTCAGCAGTCGATGTGACGTGGGGTTCGTGCCCTGAACCCTGAACCCCGAACCCTCGCTTGATCCAATGCTTCACATTTTCTCCCGCCAGCCACAGATTGTGCCGCAATTGGGCGGCGGCGTGGCGCGGAACGATGCGGAGTTCCATGCCGGGGCGCGGCCGGGCGCCGAAGCGGGCCTTGTACGACTCGTCGCCGCGCAAAAAGTCGAACGCGCGGTAGCCGCGGGCAATCGACCGCCGCATGATCGCCAAATTGATCAACTTGCCCGGCTGATGCTGCATGGCGTCGGGGTCCACGCCGGCCTGATAGGCGTAGAGAATGCCGTTGCCCACCAGTTGGTATTCGGCGGCCACCGGCTTGCCGTCGAGTTCCAGCCAATAGAACTGCACTTGGCCGCGGCGGAGCAATTCGGGCACGACCTCGTGGTAGAAGGCCATGAAGCGCGCGGAGCTGAAACAGCCCTCCTCGCCCATGGCGCGATGCCGCCGCTGGTGCAGTTCGAGCAGGATGTCCATGGCGCGGGGCAACTCGTCGAGGTTCTCGGCGGCGTGCAGCACCGCGCGCCCCGAGTCCAGCAGTTCCCGCTCCAGCCGCCGCACGTCGCGGCGGAGGTTCTTGCCCAAGCCGGCCACGTAGGCGTTCCAATCGGTGGGCAGTTCCAGCCGCCAGCAGTTTATGCCCGGCCGGCGATGCACGGTGCAACCCGCCTGGGTCAGGTTTGCGGCCAGGCTGTTGACCGCGCGATCTTCGGCGTCCACGCCCGTCAATTCCAGCAGGTCCCACCGCAGCGCATCGGGCTCGTCGCTTGAGGCGTTTTCAATAAGATAGTCGGCCAACGTCTGGAGAACCGCCTCGGACGAATCTCGCTGGCAGTGTACGCTTAGGTAATCGGAGCAGACTTCGCCGGAGCCCATTGCCCGCAGCACGCGGCCGTGCAGCGGCGAACATTCGAGATACCACGGCGCGACGCCCGCCAGTGCGTCGGCGTCGTCGAACACGCAGAGGGCCGCCAGCCGCAGTTTCAGGGCGTCGGCCTCGGACTGCGGGCCGTAGCTTCGCCACCAGTGCGTCAGCCACGTCCAACTGCGGAACGGCACGCCGGAGGACAGCCGCTCCCAATCGTCGGCGTAGGGGGCCAGTTCGTCAAGGGTGGAAAGGCAACACACTCGCATGATCAACTCTCTGTCACATTCCCGCAGAAGCAAGTCGTTTTTTTCCCGGGGCCGTCGATGACGTGCGCCAGTCTGGGCCGAAGGCATGTTGCCGCGCGGCAACGGGTGGTTGCATTTGGGCAACATCGGCTCGCCGCGGGATGCCGGCGGAGGGTGGCCAAGGATCGCTAACTCCTTGCTACGAAGTAGGTTGCGTCACCGGAGCAGCCGCCTCGCCGCCTTGGCACTGACTTTGCTTCCAACGTGGAGCACGCCGATTCGCCACCGATACCCAACGAAAGACCACCGGCATGTACCCCACACCACAATCCATCCCCAGTCCGCGGCAAGCCCTCCACCTCCTGCTGGTGCATTGGAAGCTCTGGCTCGTGCCGGCCATCCTGGTGGCCGCGACGGTGGGGGCCTACGCCGTGATGCACCAGGCCGCCTGGGAAGCCTCGCAGGCCCTGATCGTCCGCAACGAGGCCTCGAACGCCGAGAAAGGCCCGGGAAAGTTCAGTTACCCCGAGGAAATGAAGACCGTGCAGGAGACCATCTTTGAGTTGGTCAAGAGCCGCGGCGTGCTGGAGGCGGCGCTCGGCGAGATCGGGCCGCCGGCCGATTACGAGAATCCGGAGGCATGGCCCACCGATCGCGATATCGCGGCCGTGCGCAAGCACCTGAAGCTCGCGCCGCCCAAGGGGGCCGAGTTCGGTAAGACGGAAGTCTTTTACCTTAACGTGCGTGCCGAAGACTCCGCCCGCTCGATCGCCTTGAACCGCGCCATCTGCGGACAACTGCAAAAGCAATTTCAGCAGCTTCGCGACGCCAAGGCGCAGAGCATGATTGACGAGTTGCTCAAGACGGTCCACGCAGCCCAAGCCGACCTCGGCGCGGCCACCGCCACGCTGGCCGCCACCGAGCAGACGCTCGGCAGCGATCTGGCCGAGTTGCGGTCGATGCAGGACATGGCTTCGAGCGACAGCGCCCTGCGGCGAAGCGCCGAGGACATCCGCGGCCAACTCCGCGAGAACGCCACGGCCGAGACGGCCAACAAGGAGTTGCTGACCGTGTTGCGGTCGGCCCAAAACGATCCCGGCTGCCTGGTGGCCACGCCGAACCGGCTGCTCGAATCGCAGCCCGGCTTGCGGCGGCTCAAGGACGGCCTGATCGACGCCCAACTTCGCACGGCCACCATTCAAGGCACCATGTCGGCCGATCATCCGCGTGCGCAGGCCGCCCGGGAAGCCGAAGCGCAAATCGGGCGAAACTTGCACGCCGAGATGGCGCTGGCAATCCGCGGCGTGCAGAGCGAACTGCGGCTGAACGCCGAGCGCCGCACGCTGCTCGAAGATCAACTGGCAAAAACGGTTCGCCGGCTCGACGGACTGGCGTCTGTCCGGGCCGCGTATGCCAATCAGGCCGCCGAGGTGAAAAGCCGCACGGTCCTCTTGGAGCGGTCCGAGCAGAACCTGTCGGAAGCCCGCGCCAGCCAGGCCAGCGCCCGGGCGGCCAGCCTGATCACGCGGATCGACGTCCCCGACGCCGGCATCAAACCGGTGGGTCCAAGCCGCGTCGTCATCGCCTTGTGCGGCGTTTTCGGCGGGCTGCTGAGCGGATTGGGCCTCGTGTTCCTGGCCATTCCCACCGGCACGGCCACGCCGCAAGCCGAGCCCGTTAACGGCCGGGTCCAGATCGGCAACGGCACCGCCCCCTGGTTCCTCCCATCGCCCAAGGTCAACGGCCACCTCTCCTTCAAGCAGGCCCTGCAACGAGTTTCCAACGGCCGCTAGTACGTCTTCCAGAAAATGTGTACCGGCTGGCAAAGCCCACCCGTTGCAACGGGTGGGCTTCTTTGAGCGGCAAAGAATTTCTGGCCTCAGCGGGCGGTGTGGGCGGTGGCTGTGCTCAGCGGCGAGGCTTGTCCGCTGGAGCGCGGGGTTCGGCGTTTTTTATGTGGCTGCTCATCGCGATCACGTAAGACGATTGCCCGTTCTTGGTTTCGCGAGACTCGACGCCCAAATACAGGCTTCCTTTCTGCGCCACGTTAACTGGCACGATGAGTGTTGTAGCCAGGCCATCCTTGTCCTGCTGCAACGCAACTTGAATCAGGAACTCCGGATTCTGGTACTCCGGAACTCGGAAGTACAGAGCGAACCGGTGCCTGTCTACGTCGATTCCGTGGTCTTTGTTGATCCTGATGACATAGGTTGCCGTGTTCCGCTCTACGGTTGCTGTGATCGACAACCATGCGGGCTCGTCGCCCTTTTTGAGATGGACCGTGCCTGCCGGATCGGCAAACGCCCCATCCGTCGATAATAACAATGCCACGAACAAGAGTCGCTTCACGGGTCTCTCCTTTCACGCCAACGGTTCTCTAATCGCACGGAATGTCAGCTAGCGGGAATATCTGGACGGGCTAGGCAATCCCGGCAACCACCTGCCACTCGATTTTTCGGGGAGCATGACAACCGCTAGGACTTATTGTGACAAATCCCCGCAACTCTGAACAGTGTAGTGATTCACAAGTGGGGGAACTGTTGACACGGCAAACGCTTTCGCCTCGTAGGGGCACGGTTCACCCAGCCCAGGGCAGCGCCCTGGGGATGCGTCGGCGCGCTCGCCCATCCGTCGGCCCAATGGGCCAATGGTTCGTCTTTTGCCGCGTCGTGGGAAACGCTTGGCCCGTTGGGCCGACGCGAATCGACACCACACTCCCTCCCCTCAGGGCGTTGCCCTGGGCTGGGTGAACACCGGGCCTTCGGCCCAGCAATATCTATGTTTTCCGCGGAACCTGCCACTCGATGTTCCCCAGAGGCGATTCGCAGAGGCGAGGTGTCCAAACCCGATATCCTTGCTAAGGTCTCCTATTCGATGACGATTCTTCCCTATTCGACGACGATGGCTCCTTCGGGACATATCTGCCGGCACGTGTCGCAGCGGGTGCATTTCTCCTGATCGATGCGGTGTTTCGCGTAGGGAGTCAACGGAATAGCATCGGCCGGGCAGTGCTGCGCGCAGAGCGTGCAGCCAATGCAATCGTCGGTCACGCGGTAGTGGATCAGGGCCTTGCACTTTCCCGCCGGGCAGCGGCCGGCGAGGTGCTCTTCGTATTCGTGGCGGAAATAGCGCAGGGTTGAGAGCACCGGGTTAGGCGCGGTGCGCCCCAGGCCGCAGATGCTGCCCGCGCTCACCGTGATCGCCAACTGCTGCAAGTCTTCCAGGTCGCCGTGGCGGCCCTCGCCCGTGCAGATACGGTCGAGGATGTCGAGCATGCGCCGGGTGCCGATGCGGCAGAACGTACACTTGCCGCACGACTGGTCCTGTGTGAAACGGAGGAAGTAGCGGGCGATATCGACCATGCAGTCGCCGTCGTCCAACACGACCAGCCCGCCGGAGCCCATGATCGCCCCCATGTCGGCCAGGGCCTCGTAGTCGACGGGCGTGTCGGCCAGTTCGGCGGGTACGCAGCCGCCGGAGGGGCCGCCGACCTGCACCGCTTTGAGGCGTCGCTCGGCCTTGCGGCGGTTGTGAATGCCGGGACAGGCGTCGCCGGCCACGCCGCCGCCGATCTCCTCGACGATTTGGCGCATGGTGACGCCCATGGGCACTTCGATCAGCCCGCCGCGGCGGACCTTGCCGGCCAGCGCGAAGACCTTCGTGCCCGGACTCTTCGGCGTGCCCAGGCGGGCGAATGCCTCGGCGCCGTGGCGGAAGATCCACGGCACCAGGGCGTAGGTCTCGACGTTGTTGACCGAGGTGGGCTTGCCCCAGAGTCCCGATTCGGCCGGATACGGCGGCCGCAGGCGGGGCATGCCGCGCCGCCCCTCCATCGAGGCCAGCAGGGCTGTCTCTTCGCCGCACACGAACGCTCCCGCCCCTTCCTTCACCGAAAGCTCCAGCGGAAAGTCGGACCCCATCACCCGTTGCCCCAGCAGGCCGCGCTGCCGGCAGCGCTCCAGGGCCTCGTTGATGCGTTGGACCGCCAGCGGATACTCGGCGCGGATGTAGAAGAAGCCCTCGTGGGCGCCGACCGCCCGGGCCGCGATGCTCATGCCTTCGATAATGCGGTAGGGAAAGGACTCCAGCAACATGCGGTCCATGAATGCGCCGGGGTCGCCTTCGTCGCCGTTGCAGACGACGTACTTCGTGCCGCCATTGGCCGCCGCCACTTTGGCCCACTTGATGCCGGTGGGGAAGCCGGCCCCGCCGCGCCCGCGCAGACCGCTGAAGCGAATCTGCTCGACAAGTTGTTCGGGCGAGAGTTGTTCGAGGCAGCGCCGCAGGGCCGCGAATCCGTCGTGCCGCAGGTACTCATCCAGATCGGTTGGATCGATCTGGCCGCAATACTCCGTGGCCAGGTGCATTTGCGGCCCGAGAAACGCGCACACCGGCTCGTCTCGCACGTCGATGGCGTGCCGCTGGATCGGGTCGCCGGTCTCGTCGGTCAGAAGCCGGTCGAGCCAGCGCGACGCCCTGTAGCCGATCCGCCGCGCGATCCCCTTTGGCTTGAAGTGCTTCAGAACAATTTCGGGGGCGTCCTCGGCGGTCACTTTGGAGAACAGCATGGCCGGCCCGCCGGGCGGAACCAGTTCGACCAACGGCGTCTGGTGACACATGCCGACGCAGCCGACCCGCTTCAGGGTTGCCGGCGCGCCCGTCTCGGCGAGGATTTGCCGAATAGCCTGGTGGACCTTGCCGCTTCCCTGGGCGACGCAGCACGAGCCCAGCCCGATGCGAATTTCGCCCAACTCGCCGGCCGGCACTTTCTCCACGCCTTCCGGCAACGTACCAGCGCCGTCCTTCTGGTGCAGGAAGTCGTGTACCACGCCGCCCACCGTCGTGGGCGTTACGCGGCCATAGGTCACGCCGTCGATCTGCACCACCGGCGCCAACGTGCAACAGCCAAGGCATGCCACCTTTTCGATCGTGAACAGGCCGTCGGCGTCGGTGTCGTTGCCGTCGGCAATGCCCAAGTGACGTTGCAGGGCGTCTTGGATCAACTCGGAGCCCTTGACGTGGCAGGCGGTGCCGTGACACACGTGGATGATGTGTTGGCCGACCGGGTGGTGGCGAAACTGCGTATAGAAGGTCGATACGCCCACAATCGCCGCCGGCGTGATGTCGGTCAGCGCGCAGACCCGCTGGATCGCTTCGCGCGGCACGTAGCGATAGTGCGATTGGATTGCCTGGAGGATCGGAATCACCGCGTCGCTGCCGCGGCCGAGCCGTTGGACGATCTGGTCGACGGGGGTGAGATCGAGGTCGGACATGACGCGCTGGAGAGCAAGTTCAAATGTGACGCGGTGACGATAAATAATGTGAGGGTTCAGGGTTCGGGGTTCAGTCGGTAGGTTATGCTTCAGCATAACGGAATGCGACTCGTCGCGATTGTCATGCTAAAGCATAACCTACTCCTGAACCCTGAACCCTATTTCTCTCCGATACAAAACAGGTGGTTCTTTCCGCGCAGATAAATCCGTCCCTCCTGGAACGCCGGGCTGGTGACGCACTCTTCGCCGAGGTTGGCCTCGCCGAGGCGTTTGCAATTCTGCGGCCCCGGCTCGACGACGTAGGTCTTTCCCTGTTTGCTCACCAAGTACAGCCGGTTGCCGGCCAGGCCGGGCGAGGCCGTAAAGTCGCCTTCGAAATCCTCCGACCAAAGCATGTCGCCCTTGGCCGCGTCGTAGCAGGTCAGCGTGCCGAAGGAGGTCAGCAGCAGCACGTAGTCCTTCGTGGCCAGCGGGCTGCACGTGTCGGGCATGCCGTCCTCGCCGGTCCACAACACGCCGGTGCCGGTCACGTCGCCGTTGCTTTCGGCGCGAAGGGCCGAGAGTTTCGAGGTTTCGTTGGCCACGAATACGCGGCCGGCGGCGAAGGCCGGCGAGGGACCGATGTCGACATTCAGGCATTTCGCCCGCCAGAGCTCAGCCCCATCGGCCGGATTGTAGGCGATGACCCACGGATCGGCGGCCGTGATGATCTGCGCTCGATCGCCTTGACGGATCACGATCGGAGAGGCCCAGGAGTTTGGCACGGGGCGATTCACCTCCCAGACACTCTTGCCGGTGGCCGAGTCAAATGCCAACAGCTTCGATTTCAGCGCGCTAGCCGATCGTTGGTCGCGCTTCAACAGCAGCTTCACGTCCCCCGCCGCCCCCTGGTCGAGTTGCACCAGCAGCAAGTTCTGCCACATGGCCAGCGAGGAGGCGTGGCCGTAGGCGTTGTTGGGAAAACCGAAGCTCTTAGACCAGGCGAGCTTGCCGGAAAAATCGAAGGCGGCCAGATCGCCGTTGGCGAAGATGGCAAACACGCGGCGGCCGTCGGTGGCCGTGGTCGGCGCGGCGTAGCCGGTGTCGTTGATCACTGTCGGCGGCCGGGCGGTGCTCGCCGGTGTGCCGGGCACCACCTGCTGCCAGAGCAGTTCTCCGCTCTGGGCGTCGAAACAGTAAACCTCGCGACGTTGCTTGTCGGCACCGGAGAGGAACACGCGATTGCCCCAGACGATCGGCGAGTTGTTGCCTGGCAGCGGCACGGGCGTTTTCCAGACGATTCCCTCGCCGGAGGATGCATCCCAGGTCTCCGGCACGTTGGTATAGGCCGAGATTCCCAGGCCGCCGGGGCCGCGAAACCGTGGCCAAGCCTTGGCGATCTCCTCTTCCGAAGGCGGCGGCTCGGGCACCGCGGCAGTTTCTTCAGGCACGGTCGGCAGTTCCGATGGCCCACCTACGCTCAAGACGATCGCCACGCCGACCATCGCGAAGCACACGCCACCGACCGCCCAGCGCGCGGTGCGCGTCGACACGGCCTCGCGGTCTTGGGTAACCGGTGGCGCATTGGGCGTCGGCATCCGCCGGTGCAACGTGGCGGCCGTCTTCGCCGCCGCCAGAAACACCGCCACGGCCACCAGCAGCAGGCCGGCGCCGACGTGCGCGAATGCCCGCTGACGGAAGTATATGCGACGCGATTCCAAGTCCAGGTCCCGATATCCAACCTTGAGCGCCTCGTTGGTAGGTTTCTGAGCAATCGCATTCTGAAACGCTTGAAGTGTAGCGGAATCCGAGGGGTCCTTGCCGCGCCGCTGCGAGTAGTCGTAGAGCAGCAGCGCACAGACGACGATCGCCAAAATGCCCGCAACCGCCGCGATTCGCACGGCCAGTCGATAACCATGATCGTTCGGCTTTTCGTTCATACGTTTCGCTGCAAGGGCGTGATCTCTTGAATCCATCCCTGCCGGGCCTGCTCGCCGGGGCAGTACCAGAAACACCGCCCACACGACACGCAGGCGGCCCGGTCGGGTTGATAATCGGTGCGGCGGCGGCGGACGGAAAGGTGGATGAGCTTTACGCCGATCACCAGCCCCACCCAGGCCCCGAACCAGCCGCCGGCCGTGTGGAACGTGGCGCTGAGGGCCAACGCCTCGCCATAAAGGTTCTCGGTGGCGCGGCCTGTGTTGCGAAATGCGTCGCTGGCGTCGATCGTGCCTTCGACCCGGCCCGTCTGCTCCTGGCGAATGCGGTCGGCGAGCCTCACCGTGGGGTTCAACCTCGACAGCGGCGCCTCCAGGCGGGTTCCCAGCCAAAAGCCCAGCCACACCAGCAGCGGAAACAGGCCGATCAACAACGCCAGCCGCTTCTGCCCGCGGCGACGCTCCGTGGCGGGCAGGGCGACCGTCGGCTCGCGAATTGCGCCATAAGGACAAACGTCTTCGCACAAACGGCACTGGATGCACTCCTCGGGCGGAATCTTCACGTGCCACTTCGAGACCTTCGAGACCAGGCCGAGGATCGCGCCGTAAGGGCACAAGTAGCGGCAGTACGGCCGGCCGATGAACACGCCCACCACCAAGAAGCACGCGCCGAAGATCAACATATTCACGCTGCCGCTGCGGCGGAACAGCGCCACGAACGGATCGTAGCGGCAGATGACAAAGGCCGTGCCCGTGGCCGAGAACAGCACGCCCAGCCCCAGGTACACGTAGGCCAGGAGCCCCAGCGCGTGATCGACCCACGCCGGCACGTTGACCGGCCGTAGGGCCGCCAACTCTTGCACCGCGCCCAGGGGACACACCGCCGCGCAGAACGTCCGGCCGAAGAACAGCGCGAAGAGAATCGGCAGCGCGAAGAACGCCGCCGCCACCAAGGGCAAGCGGTAACTCTGGTCGAACACGGCAAGGGTGACGTTCTGGATCGAGCCGATAGGACAGATGCAGCCTTGCCGCCAGAAGCCGAGCCACAAGAGCGAACCAATCGTCAGCAGGAACAGGCCGCGCCGCGAGCGCCGCACGATCGCCAAGTACGAGGCCAGCGACAGGCCCACCGCCAGCGCCGCCAGATCGAGATAGTCTAGCAGCAAACCGCGTGGCGACGGCTGCGACGTCTCCGGCAGCTTGTGGTCCGTGAAGTCGGGCGGCGGAAACCGCTCGGCAGCCAGCGCCACCGCCGCCGACATCGCCACGAAGACCAGGAACAGGGCTATCCGGCTCAAAGTAGGCGGCACACGCCGTGTGCCGCAATTTGCCGACGGCACACGGCGTGTGCCGCCTACTATTTTGCTCATGCCTTCTGCTCCCGGATCTTCAACAGGTACGGGTCGTCGGCCGGCACGCGACGGTACGCCTGCGAGGGGCAGGACACGGCGATTGCGCACTCGTTGCAGTGCCGGCAGCGGTCGTGCCGCACCTGCAAGTAGATCGACCCGTTGCCGAAGGCGTTGCAGCCCTTCACGCACTTGCCACAGCCGATGCACAGCGGCTCGTCGATGGTGTACTCAAAGTAGGGGTCTTCGACAAACGTCCGCTTGATCGCGCCCGTGGGACAAAGTTGGTTCTCGGCCCCCGAGTTCAAGGCGATCGGGTCGGGGTGGAAGTAGCCGGTGCACAGATCGCAGTAGCCGCACATGCCGAAGCTGTGCGTGCATTTGACGGCCGATTCGTCCAGCACGCAATACGTGGCGCAGTTGCCGCAGGCGATGCACTTGGCGGGATCGATCTGCCAGACCCACTCGCGGCTTTGGCCCTTGCGCGCGGCCAGCGCGGCCACCGCGCCGCCGATGCCCACGGCCCCGGCCACGCGCAAAGCGTTGCCGACGAAGGCGCGGCGATCGAGTTTCTGGTTGCTGCTATTTGTCATCGTCACGCTCCTATTTGTGTTCGAATACGCGCACGCTCGCGGCCGCCGGATCGAGCACCAGGATTCGGCCGCGGCTGTCGGCGGCCACGTCGACCGGCCGGAGCTTGTGTTCCGCCCGGGTTTCGACCGTGGCCGACGGGTTTGGCGCCAGGGTCTCCGGCCCGATCACGACGCTCTCGAACTGGCCCGCGGCGCTGTAGACTTTCACCCGTGGAATGCCTTTCTCGGCGGTGACGACGCGGCCGTCGGGCAGGATGGCGATGTTCGACGGGTTGCAGCATCCGCAGAAGGCGGCGATGCCCATGCCGCTTCGGCCCCAGAAGGTTTCCAGGTGGCCGTCGAAGGTGTAGGCCTCGATGCGATGCCAGCCCGGATTGACCGCCCGCAGCAGGCCGTCCGGCGCCACGGCGACGTCGAAGTAGGGGCTGGGGATGACAAAGCCGGGGACGTTCCGCGACTCGTCGCGTTGCCCGATGCGGCCCAGCAGCTTTCCATCGGTGTCGAATCGCCAGACGATCTTCGCTCCGGCGTCGGCGGCGAAAACATCGTTCTCGGCCGCGGCGAGCGAGGTGAGCACGGCTTTTTCGCCGCGGCCAGCCCAACTGGCGATGCGCGAGCCGCTGGGATCATACACCTCGACGTGGTCCTTCATGCCCACGTAGGTTCGGCCGGGGAAGGCGTGCTCGGCATTGCCGATCGTCAGGCATTGCGGCTCCGACTCCAGGGCGATTTCCTTGAGCTTGGCGCCGTCGGGGGCGAATACGCGCATCAGCTTGTCGCCGGCAACGAAGATTCGATCGTCCGACCCGACCGCCACCGCCCGCGGCTCGCGCATGCCGGTGGAAATCGCCGCAGTCTGCTTGTAGTGGAACAGGGCCGGGTCGATTTTCTGGTACTGCTGCAAGTCGTAGTCGAAGGCTTCCGAGAGACCGCTGCCTTGCTCGCCCGACGGGTCGATGCGCAACACGGCGATCACGCCGACGGCAATCGCCGCCAGGACGAGCGCACCTATTAGCAGTCCGACGATGGGGAATGGCGAGCGGGTGTTCATGGGATACTGTGTGTTAGTCAATTGTCAAGGCAACAGACACTCCAGCGGCGATATAGGGTTCTGGAACCCCTGCCGGCTTGTCCGGCAGGTGGATAAGTTTGACGGGCTAGGGTGACGCCGGCGCGCTTTCCTCGGCCCCTGCCAGCTTGCCTGGCAGGTGAAGAAGTCGGTCGGACTGGCCACGGCGGCCAGCGGTACAAACTCCTTCACCTGCCGGACGAGCCGGCAGGGGTCGCAGCGCGCTCGCGGCCGAATTTCTAGCCTTTCAAACTTATTCACCCGCCAGACGAGCTGGCGGGGGTCGTTCGCAACCCAATATGTCACTTCTTTGTCACGTCGAGACATGTCATCCGCACCAAATCCCGAACGATCAGCCGTCCGCCGGCCATCGCCATCGGGCCCCAGGAATCATTGCCGTCGAGCACTTGGGCCTGGGCCAGTTGCTTGTAGCCCGTGGGGCCGGCCTCGACGAGAGTAAGCAGCCCGGCGTCGTTCATCGCGTAGATCAGCCCGTCGGCGATCATGTACGGCCCGAGGCCGAAGCGATGCTGCGAGCCGCTGTTCCAAAGAACTCGGCCGTCGAGGTCAAGGCACGCCAGTTGCTTGTCTTTCTCGCGCACGCCGTACAGATGCCCGTCGAAAAGGATAGGCGTCTGCTGCGTCGAGCCGAAGACGGCCGGGCCGAGCTTCAATAGCGTCTTAACCGCAATTTTACCGCCCTGATCGTGCAGTTGCAGCATCATTGCGCCCGTGTTGTAGCCGCCGGAGAGGAAAATGCGTCCCTCCGGCAGGATTACCGGCGACGGGACCGTGGCGATGCTGATCTTCCACTCGGTCGTGTCCCAGAGGATCGAGCCGTCGTCGGCCGAAATGCCGGCCACCCCGCCCTTGCCGCAATAGACGAACATCCGCTTGCCGGCGAACTCCATCGGCACAATCGACGAATGGGTCATCGTCCAGCCGCGCGGGTTGGGGCTCTTCCATACCACGTCTCCGGTCTTGCCGTCCAGGGCGACCAGCAACGCCTCGCCGCCGGGGGCAAGAATGACGCGATCGGCGTCGATCAGCGGGCATTGCCCGGCGTACCACGGCGGCACCGTGGCGCCGAACCGCGCGACGAGATCGATCAGCCAATAGACCTTGCCCGTGGCCGGGTCGAGGCACGACACGTGGCACTTCGGCCCCAGCGCGACGACATACTTGCCGGTCACGGCCGGCACGGTCCGCGACATGCCGTGGTTGCGTTTGATCGCCACCGGATAGCTGAATCGCCAGATCTCGCGGCCGTCGGCCAGGGAGAAGCAACGCAGGGCGTCGGCCGAGGCGTTGCGGTCGTAGTCGAGCACAAACACCCGGCCAGCCCGAACGGCCGCCCCGGCGTGTCCTTCGCCCAACTCGATCGACCACAGCACGTCGGGGCCGGTCGATGGCCATTGGCGGGCCAGCGGAACGCCCGGCTCTCCGACGCCGTCGAATCGTTCGCCGCGAAAATGCGGCCATGCGCCGGGCAGGTCGGCCGGCTTGCCGTCAAACTTTGTCAGCCTGCCGATCAGTTGCCGGGGAGGCGATGGCTCGCCCTCGGCCGGCTTGGGGCGATCCAGCCCGGGCACGCGGGCCTGCAAATTATCGACCATCGGCCCGGTATGCGTCCAAAGCACCAGCGCCGCAATGCCGCCAAGGGCGAAGATGCCAGGAATCAGGGTGCCGGCCAGCAGGTTCTTCATGTCGTACGGTGGGGCAACGGGGAAGGCAATCCTACCTTCTTAATACCCGCTTTCGGCCTGAACGTCAACCCGACGAATGGCGTTTGATCGTGGCGCGTCGATGTAACCGTTCACGGACCGTAATGTAGTCGGCACACTCCGTGTGCCGACAGGCCGAACGGGCAATCCGTATCGCGAGAACGCTCCTGTCGGCACACGGAGTGTACCGACTACATTGACGAAAGCCCCGCTACTTTGCCGGCATCTGCATGATGATGTCGGCGTGTGCCGAGATGGTCTTCTCCGTCATCGTGGCTTCCAGGTCCAGGCCGCGGAACCAGTTTAAGGGCGGCGACTGGTAGCCCTCCGGGGCGTGCGCGGCCAGCGCGCCATTTGCTGCCGGCCGCTTTTCCAACATGGTCGACGTCCATCGCGGCGGGCCGCCGGGCGTTTCCCGCAATACATACTGCCCACCCAAGGGGCAGGTCAGCTTGGCATCCATCAGGAACTCGGCGGCCTCCCGGCACGCCGCCGGCGGCACGTGGAGTTGCTGATCCAGGGCGTGCATTAAGCGCAGGTTATTCAAACAGGTTTCGCGAGTCCGACCGTAGCCCAGGTCGTTCAGCCGCAGCGTGATGCCGGCGTGGGAAACGTCGCCGACGTGCAGCCGCACTTGCGCCGGCCGCGGGGCCCTCTCGAAGCAAAGCTGCGGCGCAACGACCTCCAACACGTCGTGCTGGAACGAGAAGAGCGTGAAGCAGCCGAACTGCCGCCGCCAGCCGCCCACCGGCGAGCGGGCGAAACCGGCGGCGTCCGACGTTGGCGGGATGCCGATGTTCAGCACGCTCAACAGGCCCAACTCCCCGGTAGTGCCGATGTAGCCCACCAGCAGGTCGCGGAGCCGTCCCATTGGCAGGAATCGCGCCAATCCGAGGTCGCTTCGCGCGCCGATGTCGCGCAGCCCGCCGAAAATCCGTTGATTGGTCAAAACCATCTCCAGGGCCGCCATGTCGCTGGGGATCGGGGCCAGCCGCAGATCGTCGGCCGGTCCGGCCCATTGCTTCAGGAAGTTGAAGTGCTGCGGCGCGAACGGGGTCATCAGCACGTCGACCACCACCCGCTCCTGGTTCTTCTCCAGCACCGTCCGCTTGATGCCGGCGATGGTCGGGTCCATGCGTCCCCATTGGGCCTGGTAGAAATCGCAGAACTTCTTGTACTCGGACAGCTCGGATCGCGTGATCTTATCGACCTGGACGTCGGGAACGGGTAGGAAGGCGCCGCGCCGCCCGCGCCGGCTGTCGTAGACTTCGCCCTTTTCGAGCACCACCCGGCTGCCGTCGGGCAGCGGCTTGAACTCGGGCGGCAGCAGTCCGGCGGCGAGCAGTTGTTCGACGTTGCCGCCAGGGCGGTTCTCCGTGGCCGCGGCCAGTTTGGCCAGTTGGACCAGTTCGATGTCGGCCACGGCCTGCAACCGCCGGGCCATCTCGATGCGATAGTGCGGCCCGGTGATGTTGCGGAAGAAGGCATCGGAGACGTAGGCCCAGACGGTGTCGCCGCGGCTGATGGGCATGATGCTGCGGGCGTGGCGGAACTCGCGCGAAGCGCCCAACGCCCCCTTGCCCGACGCCGTGGCCAGAAACTGCGCCACGAGATGCTTCGAGGTCGTCACGAAGTGGAAATCGCCGTCGGCCACATAATACGACCGCACGGTTCCGTCGGGCGAGGCCAGGTAGGAGACGATCTTTTCGCCGAACTTGACCTTCTCTTCCGTTACGCCGCCCTGATTGATTCGCTCCAACCGTTGTTGGGCGAGGCTGGTCGAGAGGCCGAGATTGTTGCGGGCGTGGAAGAGGATGCCGTAGGCGGCCCCCTCGCGGAAAAACATGTCGGCGCCGATGATCGCCACGTCGGCGATGACCGTGTCGCCCAACATGCGCGAAAGCACCGTCTGCTTCACCACAAGTTGTTGCTCCATGCGGCCGTTGAGGTTGCGATCGAGTCCGCGCAGGGCGATGAGGTTCTGGGCGTCGCCGCCCCACTTGGCCAGCGTGTCTTGCAGCCACAGGAAATTGGCGAAACTGCCGAAGCGGACGTAGAAGCACTCGGCCGGCACGCGCATGGCGATCGGCTCGACCTTGACATCCACCGCCGCCTCGGGCGCCTCCAACTCCGGCGGATTGAGCGGCTCGGGCAGCAGTTGGTCGGCCGGCTGGTCCAGGTTGTTCAGCCCCAGGATGCGGTCCTGCTCCAGAGCGATCCGCAGCGACTCGGTGCCGAGGTTCAATCCCAATTCCTTCTCGAGCGCGGCGTGGGGCGACTTGGTCTGCCGCTGCTCCGGCAGACGCAGATTGAGCCGGCGAGCGAGCGTGGTCGTCAGGTAATTCTCCACCAGCGGATATTCCGGCATCGTTTCCAGAAGCCCGGGGACTTTGGCGTATTGCTTCCACCAAAGTTGGAGCAGCCGCCGATGGGCATTTGCGTCGCCGCGCGGAACGACGGTCAGCGGCAGGTTGGCGCGGGCCTGAATGGCCAGTTGCAGCGGCGCCGTGCCGCGGAAGAGGAAACAGATCGTGGTGCGGGGCGGCCGATCGAGGATGCCGCGAAGGATTCCGCCAACCTCTTCGCGCACCGGCCCGCCAGTGGTCAAAGGGGTGCCGCTGTCGAGCACTTCCTTCAGCAGCTTGCCGAAGGCCGGGTTGTCGACGGCCGGATAGAACACCCGGCCGTTTTTCTCAGCCAACCCGATGCCTTCGATGCCCAGCGGTTCGGGCAACATCTCTTGAGGCAGTTCGAGCGTGATCCGGCCGACGCCGAACGGCTGCCCGGCGACGGCTTCGACGTCGGCGCGTCCCTGGGCGAAAGCCGGCGCGAGTGGCAGTATCATGCCCGCCAGGGCGGTAAAGAAAGAGCACCCGACTCTGATGGAAACAGGGCGATGCATGATCGATCCCTCCCCCCGGATCGTAGTTCCGGGGCGTTTGGTTTCTGTAATCGTAACAGGTTTGGTTCCTGACCTACCAGGCCTTGCTCACGCCCGGCACGGCACAAGCGTAACAGCCATCGGCGCCTGGCTTCACCAGCGGCTGGGCGTCCCAGGCGAGGTTCTTCGGCGCCAGATCGAGTTGCGAATTGATCGCGTCGTCCCACCTGACGATCTTGCCCGAGTAGGTCGCCATGCGGCCGAGGATGGCGGTCATGGTGCTCTCGGCGGCCCAGTCGGCTTCGTTGTACGGCTGCCCGGCCAGCAAGGCGGCGAGCAGGTCGTCCATTTCCACCTGGTGGCCGTCGGGTCCGCGGTTCCATCGCGCCGGTTCCTGCCCGGCGGCATAGAGCGCGCTGTTGCCGTGTCCCTGGATGTCGGCGTGGCCCTTGGCGCCGTGGGCGTGCTCGGAGAAGGCGTCCCAACAGCCGGAAATCTGGCGGCAATAGCTGAACATCTTGACGCCGCCTGCATAGGTGAACTCGACGGCGTGGTGGTCGTAGATTTCGCCCACGTCCCTACCGACGCAGACCTGCCGGCCGCCCATGCCCTCCGCCTCGACCGGATGCCCCTTGGCGATCCAGTTGCACACGTCGATGTCGTGGACGTGCTGCTCGACGATATGGTCGCCGCTGAGCCACGTAAAATGATACCAGTTGCGGACCTGGTATTGCATCTCCGACTGGTCGGGCCGGCGCGGGCGGACCCAGATGGGGCCGGTGTTGAAGTACGCCCGCATATATTTCAACTCTCCGATGGCCCCGTCGTGAATGCGCCGGACGACCTCGCGGTGTTTCACCTCGTGGCGCAAGTGATGACCGACGGCCACGGCCAGCTTTTTCTTCTTGGCCTCTTCGTTGGCCGCCATGATGCGGCGCACCCCGGGCGAGTCGGTCGCCAGCGGCTTCTCCATGAAGACGTGCTTGCCGGCCTTGACGGCGGCCTCGAACTGCGCGGGGCGAAAACCGGGCGGCGTGCAGAGCAAGACCAGGTCCACGCCGCAGTCGATAGCCTTCTGGTAGCCGTCCAATCCGATGAACTTCCGTTGCTCGGGCACGTCGACGCGGTCCTTGCATTGCGACCGGATGCCCTGCAGGCTGCCCTCCAACGAATCCTTGAAGGCATCGGCCATGGCCACCAGCTTGACGTTAGCCTTCGCGATCAAGGCATTGACCGCCGCGCCGGAGCCCCGGCCGCCACAACCAATCAGGGCGATCTTGATGGCGTCGCTGCCGGCGGCGTGCGCGCTGCGGCCGACATCGAGATTGGCGGCCAGCGCCGTTCCGGCCAACGCGAGGGAGGAGGTTCTTAGAAAGTCGCGACGTGAAGCACCGACAATAGCGTTGCGAGAGCCGACGTCGCTCATGCCGAGGTCTCCTTGAGGTGGGATGTGGGTACGGGAACCGGTGGGATGACCGCAGGGCAGCTAGTCTACCCGCCGGTATGATAGCCGATGCGGCGAAAGAACGCAATCATGGCTGGTGGCCCCAGCGGACGCCGGAATCAATCGGCGGCCGGTTCGTGCATAACGTGCGGCGGTTTGAGCGCGAACGCCACCATTGCCGCAATCACCAGGAGCACGGCTGCGCCGTAGTAGTTGTACGTGAAATCCTTCAACTCGGCATATACCTTGCTGGCGGCCTGGGCGAGCATGAATCCGCCGAATCCCCACGCGGTGAACACCAGTCCGTAGTTCACGCCGAAGTTCTTCAGCCCGTAGTAGTCCTTGGTAATTGACGGGAAGATCGCCAGGTTGGCGCCGTAGTTTGCCCCAACAAAGGCCGCCAAGAGGAGCATCACCGGCAGGCTTCCCACGACGGTGTTGGGCAGCGCCATCGAGAGCGCCATGAGTACGACCGCCTGAGCCACGAAACATCCCTGCAAAGTGCGTTGTCTTCCCAGCTTGTCGGAGAGCATGCCGGCGAGAATTCGGCCGGCGCCGTTGCCCACACCGCAAGCCACCACAAGCAAGAAGCCCTTTTTGAGCATATCCGCTTGGGTCGCCACGGTCGTTGCCAGTTGGGGAATCATCATCAATCCCGCTCCGGCGCCGATAGCGTAGAGCAGCCAACACAGGTAGAACTGGTGCGTCGCCAGCATCTCCGTCGGTCGGAAGTCCTCTCGCTTCACGGTTGCGCCCGATCCCTTGCTCATGGCGGCGCCGCCTCCGTTGGGAACGAAACCCTTGGGGGGGACAACGAGTAGTTGCGCCAATCCCACGACCACCACCAGGAAGGCGACGCCCAGAATCAGCACGGCGTTCTGTAGCCCGTACTCGTCGATCAAATGCTTGGCCAGCGGCGCGGCATACACCGAGGCCAGGCCGAAGCCCGATACCACCAGCCCGGCGATCAGGCCGGTGCGCGCCGGTGGGAACCACTTGACGGCGGGTGGCGTGGCCGAGGCGTATCCGAAGCCGATGCCTGTGCCGGCCAGGAGACCAAAACCGATGAAGTATACGATCACTGTCGGCTTTACGCCCGATATCAGGTTTGTGCTGATCCATTCGGTGAGGGGAAGAAGGTGGCTGGAGTCGGCCATGCTGGCAAGAATCATCCCCAGACCGACCAGCAGACCGCCCAACGTGGCCACCACGCGCGGCCCGAAACGATCTTGGAGCCGACCTGCCGGAACCATCATCAGGCTAAACACCAGCACGGCCGTGGAATAAGGAATCGTTTTCTCCGGATCGCTCCATTCCCAGTCTTTTGGAACGCCCGCCTTGATCACGCTCCAGGTATAGAGGATGCCAAGCGCCAGATTGATGCCCAGCCCGGCAAGCGTCACTCGAACGCCGTGGTTCTTAATCGATTCGTTCATGTTCTCGATGTCCTTGGTGCTATCGGGGGGACAAGAATGCCGGATTCTAGCAGTTTCCGACGGACATGGCCAGTAGCTCAGCCTCCGGATTGACGATTCCCCACGATTGGAGACCTAAGGGAGTCGGCCGGCAACGCTCTCAATGAGTCATTCAAACGTTTCGGGGGAATATCGCCTTCAAATACTTGCACTGTGCCGTGTAGTCGGGGATCAGCCCGTGCGGCGCGGCGGACTCGAGTTGGAGCCAGCCGCTGTACTCGATGTCGTCGAGCGCCTTGCGGACCTGTTTGAAGTCGATGCGGCCCTGGCCGAGCATGTGGCGGCCGTCCTTGGCGTGCAATTCGCAAATCAACTTGCCGAGGGTGCGGATCTCCTTGCCGATGTCGCGGCCTTTGTCGGTCGAGTTGCCCACGTCGTAATAAACCTTTACCGCCGGCGAGCCGATGCGGTCGATGAGTCGCATGTTGTCCTGGGCGCTGAGGTAATTCTCCAGGCCGATGACGACGCCCTGCTTCTCCGCCTTCGGAGCCACCTCTTTGACGACGCCCACCAAGTGGTCGATCTCCGCCGTCTTGCTCATGTCGAGGTCGCCGGCGCCAAAACAGGCGGGCATGACTATCGTCAGCCCGAGGGCCTTGCACACGTCGATGCTGTCGGCCAGCCACCGGGCTGCCCTGGGATCGCTCTTCAACGGCACGCTGTTCATCTGACCGATGGCCAGCGAGGCGATCTCGAGTCCGGTGCGCTGGGCGGCTTCCCGATAGCTCTTCTGTACTTCGGGCCGGCGAAGGTGCATGTCGTTGCCCACGTTGCCCATCTCGACTTGTACGCCGTCCAAGCCGATTTCCTTGGCTAAGTCGAAGGCCGCGGGGTCGGACCGCTTGTCCAGCGACCAATCGCAGGCGCCAATCTTGAACCAGCGCGACTGCGGCGCGGCCAGCAGCGGCCGGAAGCAGGCGGCCGTCGCGGCAAACGCTGCCGCTTGGGCAGATCGGGTAAGCATCGTACGGCGGCTGATCGTGCGGGGGGAGTGGCGCATGGCGGTCTCCGTGTGTGAGATTAGGCACGTAATGTAGTCGGCACACGGCGTGTGCCCTATACGGCTTACCGGTTTGGCTTGTCGGCACACGGCGTGTGCCGACTACATTGCCGGCAGCCATTCAATAATGCCCGGCTGGCGACTATGATTATAGTGCGTGGCAACACAGGATGAAACCCAACCGGAGCCGCCGCTTTGAACCCCCGTATGCGAAATCGCTTTGATGAGCAACTGGAGGGGGTGTTGGCGCGGCTCCCGCCGATGATTCACGAGTTGATCGAGCGGGTCCCCCTGCACGTCGAAGATTACCCCTCAGAAGAGGTGATGGAGCGGATGGACGTGGAGTACATCGACGACCTCTGCGGGCTGTATACGGGCATCCCGATCGGCGAAAAGAGCGTCATGCACTCCGGCACGATGCCCGACGTGGTCACCATCTACCGCGAGGGCATTCTCTCGGCCGCCGCCGACGAGCATGGGCGGATCACCGGCGACCGGCTGCGCGAGCAAATCCGCATCACCGTGCTGCACGAACTGGCCCATCACCACGGGTTGACGGAGGAAGACCTGCGGAAACTGGGCTACGGCTGAGAGGTTGTGGAAAAATCGAAGGTGGGGCAGACATTCCTGTCTGCCCTATCTGCCTTAACCACCAGATTTTCTAGGGCAGACAGGAATGTCTGCCCCACCTGTTGCCATTTCATAAGTTCACTCAATTGTAAAACACTGTGCGTGACAATTTCCACTGGCGCGATCTGCGGGGTTTGGGTAAACTGCTTGCATGGAGCGTTTCAATCAGGAATCCAAGCAAGGAGCACGGCATGAACCCGACAGCGCAAGTC